>Ga0209344_10000375_pt1 | contig 82808 bp, 78 predicted proteins | sample Cruoilmetagenom6_FD_187293 | JGI IMG/M metagenome (GOLD analysis project Ga0209344, IMG submission 187293) | Oil polluted marine microbial communities from Coal Oil Point, Santa Barbara, California, USA - Santa Barbara Oil Seep Sample 6 (SPAdes)... | ecosystem: Environmental > Aquatic > Marine... | reverse complement strand
AAAAGCCATAGCGAACCCGGCAGGTCGGCAGGGGCGGGTCACAGCAAAACTTCGCCACAGGCCGAACGGCTCAAGGCTTTCCTGACGGCCGAGGCGGAGCGTCTCGGCTTTTGCGGCATGTCCATTACCTCCGCCCAGGCACTGCCTGGCTTGCGTGAGCGGTTGAGCGAGTTCGTCTCCCTTGGCCGGCATGGTTCGATGCAATGGTTGCCCGAAACGCTCGACCGCCGCGCTGATCCGCAGACCCTGTGGCCCGAGGCGCGCTCGGTCATTGTGCTGGCGATGAACTACGGCCCTGATACCGATCCGCTCGAAAACCACGCCGTCAAGAACAGCGCCACGATCTCGGTCTATGCCCGCAACCGCGATTATCACGACATCATCAAGGGCAAGATGAAGGAACTGGCAGCCAAGTTCGCCTCCCGCGCAGGTGGTGACGTCAAGGTATTCGTCGACACCGCTCCGGTGATGGAAAAACCGCTGGCGCAGGCAGCTGGACTCGGCTGGATCGGCAAGCACACCAATCTCGTGAGTCGCAGCCATGGCTCCTGGATTTTCCTCAGCTCGATCTTCACCACCGTCGATTTGGCACCCGACAGCCCCGAGATCGACCATTGCGGGTCCTGCCGTGCCTGTCTCGATGCCTGTCCGACGAATGCCTTCCCCGCGCCCTACCAGATCGATGCGCGACGCTGCATTTCCTATCTGACCATCGAGAACAAGGGCCTGATACCGCTCGAGTTCCGCAAGCCGATCGGCAACCGGGTCTATGGCTGCGATGATTGCCTCGCTGCCTGCCCCTGGAACAAATATGCCAAAACAGCAAATGAGGCCAAACTGATGGCGCGCGAGGATTTGCGCTCACCGCCGCTGGCAGGCTTTCTGGCCATGGATGATGCCGGGTTCCGAAGCTTCTTCTCCGGCTCCCCGGTCAAACGCATTGGCCGTGACCGGTTCTTGCGCAATGTGCTGATCGCGGCCGGAAACAGCGCTGATCCGGCCCTGGTGCCCGCCTGCGAAGCCTTGCTTGACGATGCCTCGCCACTGGTGCGCGGATCTGCCATCTGGGCCTTGTCGCAATTGACCGGGCTCGAGCATATGCAGCATTTGAAGGCGCAGTTAGTGGAAGAGCCTGATCCACAGGTTGATGAAGAATGGCGTCTGGCGCTCGCAGCCGCTGACACAGCGGAACCGGCCAAACAGGACAACACGGGATTGAAGCAATGAGACTGATGATTTTCGGGGCTGGATTTTCCGGACTGGCCATTGCCCGCTCACTTGCCGGCGAGTGCGACTTTGCCGGTGGCACAACCCGCAGCCCCGAACGTTTTGCCGCGCTGCAGAACGCCGGCCTGACGCCCTTCATCTATCAGGGTGAAGACCTGTCGGATGAGCTGGACGCCGCCACCCGCGAGACCACTCATCTGGTCATGTCGATTTCCCCCGACGCAGCAGGCGATCCGCTTCTGCAGGTGTTTGCCGAAGGTCTGCGCAAATCGATGCCGAAACTCGAATGGGTCGGCTATCTCTCGACAGTCGGCGTCTATGGCGATCATGGTGGCGAATGGGTCGATGAAGACACGCCCTGCCGGCCCAAGTCCAAGCGCTCCATCGCCCGTCTGGCTGCCGAAGATGGCTGGACGGACCTGGCCGGTGAAGCCGGGGTGCCGCTCGCCATCATTCGCTTGTCCGGGATCTATGGGCCGGGCCGTAACGCGCTCAAGACCATGGATGAAGGCAAGGCCCGGCGGCTGATCAAGCCTGGCCAGGTGTTCAACCGCATCCATAACGCTGATATTGGCGGCGCGACTGCGCTGCTGGCCAGGCAACGGCTCGGCGGCGTCTACAATGTAACTGACGACAGGCCCGCCCCGCCACAGGACGTGGTCAGTGAAGCCGCGCGCCTCATGGGTGTTGAACCACCGGCGGAGATGGATTTCGAAACCGCTGATCTGTCGCCGATGGCGCGGTCTTTCTACGGCGAGAACAAGCGTGTCTCCAACGCGAAGATCAAGCAAGCCGGCTACTGTTTTCAGTATCCCGACTACCATGCCGGGCTGGCTGCCTTGTACGGTGAGGGCTCCTGGCAGAAATAGTTTTGCCGCGTTGCAACAAAACGCAACAAGAAGTGATTTTGACAATCTTTTTTTGGCCCGGTTTGGCCTTCACCAACCGGCGCGACACCAAAAGGGATAGAAAATTGTCTTCAACCAAGCTTAACGCACCAGCCGTCGGATTGTTCCTCGCCGCTTTCATGATTGTCGCAGCCACACTTGCATCGATAAGCCAGGCCTCTGCCGCGGACCCGTCTTGCGGTCACGCGTCGTGGTATGCGCTGACCTCCCAGACAGCCTCCGGCGAACGCATGGATCCTTCCAAGCTCACTGCCGCCCATCCGCGCCTGCGATTCGGCACCAGGGTCGAGGTGGTCAACCAGCGCAACGGCAAGTCCGTGGTAGTGCGCATCAATGACCGCGGCCCGTTCATCAAGGGCCGGATCATCGACGTCTCCAAGGCAGCGGCCGGTCATATCGGGATGATCAAATCCGGTGTCGCAAAGGTCTGCTTCCGCGTCATATCGTGATCTGCTGATACAGGCCCGATCGTCTTCAAAATGCTTCCATTTGGAGATGATCGGACCTAACACGCTTGCCAGCCTCGATTGTCTCGCTATGGTGACGCGAGACGTATTTATTCAAGGGGTTACAGCGCTGCACGGCATTTGTGCAAACGCCTGTCGTTTGAGCAAGGGCCGGGCTTCGCTGGGAGCAGGCAATGACGGAAACTGCAGAATTTGTGGGGCGGCAGCACGCCCTGACCGCTGAGATTGCTTCGCGGCGCAATGATCTTGTGGCGCTGACCCAGGATCTGATTCGCATTCCCACGCTCAATCCGCCCGGCGATTTCTACCAGGACATTTGCGAATATCTCGCCCGCCGTCTTGAGAAATCCGGCTTCGAGGTCAAACTGCTGCGCGCCGTGGGCACGCCCGGCGACAGCGAACGTCATCCGCGCTGGAATGTGATCTGCCGCCGTGAAGGTGGCCGCTCCGGCCCTTGCGTGCATTTCAATTCCCATATCGATGTGGTTTCCACCGGCGCCGGCTGGACTTTTGACCCGTTCGGCGGAACCGTCTCCGACGGCAAGATCTATGGCCGCGGCGCCTGCGACATGAAGGGCGGTCTTGCCGCCTCCATCGTTGCGGCGGAAGCCTTTGTCGCCGTGTTTCCGGAGTATCCCGGCGCGATCGAGATTTCCGGCACGGCGGATGAGGAGACCGGCGGCTATGGCGGCGTCGCCTGGCTTGCCGAGCAGGGCTATTTCTCGCCCGAGCGGGTCCAGCACGTGATCATTCCCGAGCCGCTCAACAAGGACCGCATCTGCCTCGGCCACCGCGGCGTCATGTGGGCTGAGATCAAGACCCATGGCCGCATCGCCCACGGATCGATGCCGTTTCTGGGGGACTGCGCCGTCCGCCACATGGGCGCGGTCATTTCCGAGATGGAAACCTCGTTGTTCCCGGCACTGGCGAAGAAACATACCGCCATGCCGGTGGTACCCGACGGCGCCCGCCAATCGACCATGAACATCAATTCCCTGCATGGCGGACAGGCCGAGCCGGACCCGGATTTCACCGGCTTTCCGTCGGCCTGCGTGCCCGACGAGGCCCGCATGGTCATCGACCGGCGCTACCTGATCGAGGAAAAGGCCGAAGAAGTGCGCGAGGAGATCATTTCCCTGCTCGAGCGCGTCAAGGCCGAGCGGAAAGACTTCCGCTATGATTTCGAGGAACTCTGGCAGGTCAGCCCGACCATGACCTCGGTTGACGCGCCGGTGGTCAAGGCTGTCGAGCGCGGCATTCGCTCAGCGCTGGCTTGTGAGCCGGTGCACGTGGTTTCGCCGGGCACCTATGACCAGAAACATATTGACCGTATTGGACGCTTGAAAGACTGTATCGCCTATGGCCCCGGTATTCTCGATCTGGCGCACCAGCCGGACGAGTATGTGGGGATCGACGATATGGTTGATTCTGCAAGGGTCATGGCCTTTGCATTGGACGATCTACTGCACGGACGCGCGTAAGACGTTAGCCGTGCCAACGGGAGCGAAGGGAACGAAAATGATAAAGAAACCGATCGCGGCGGCAGCCGTCTCACTACTGGCACTGGGACTGGCGCTTGGCGTCACACCGGCAACGGCCGCCAAGATGGATGCGACCATCGGCATGCAGCTCGAGCCACCGAACCTTGATCCTACCGGCGGCGCTGCCGCTGCCATCGATGAGGTTGTCTACGCCAATGTGTATGAAGGCCTCACGCGTTTTGGCGCGGATGGCGCCATTCTGCCGGCGCTGGCCAAGGACTGGGAGATCTCTGAGGACGGCCTGACCTACACCTTCATGCTCAATGAAGGCGTCAAGTTCCACGACGGCACGGATTTCGATGCAGAAGACGTCAAGTTCTCGCTCGACCGCGCCCGCGCCGACGAGTCTACCAACGCCCAGAAAGCGCTGTTTGCCGACATCGCCTCGGTTGATGTGGTTGATCCCGCGACCGTGAAAGTCACGCTGTCCAAGCCGAACGGCTCGTTCCTGTTCAACATGGCCTGGGGTGACGCGGTCATCGTCGCGCCGGAATCGGCAGCCGACAACGCCGCCAAGCCGGTCGGAACCGGACCCTTCAGCCTGATCGAATGGGTCAAGGGCGACCGTGTCGAACTCGGCCGTTACGACGGTTACTGGGGCAATCCGGTCAAGCTCGACAAGGTAACCTTCAAGTTCATTTCCGATCCGACCGCGGCCTTCGCGGCGATGATGGCAGGTGATATCGACGCCTATCCCACCTTCCCGGCACCGGAAAACCTGGTTCAGTTCGAAAGCGATCCGCGGTTCAAGGTGATCATCGGCTCGTCAGAGGGCGAAACCATCCTCGCCATGAACAACAAGCAGGCGCCGCTAGACAACGTCAATGTGCGCCAGGCAGTCGTCCATGCGATCGACCGGCAGGCGATCATCGATGGCGCCATGTTCGGCTACGGCACGCCGATCGGCACGCATTTTGCGCCGCACAACCCGGCCTATGTCGATCTGACTGCACAGTCGGCTTACGATCCGGAAAAATCGAAGGCGTTGCTGGCGGAAGCCGGCGTCAGCGATCTGACTCTGGCGCTGAAACTACCGCCGCCAAGCTATGCCCGACGTGGCGGTGAAATCATCGCGGCGCAACTGCGCGAGGTCGGCATCAACACCGACATTACCAATGTCGAATGGGCGCAGTGGCTGGACGACGTGTTCAAGGCCAAGAATTTCGACCTGACCATCGTCTCCCACACCGAGCCGATGGATATCGGCATCTATGGCCGTGAAGACTACTACTTCCAGTATGGCGATGCGGACTTCAAGGCGATCATGGCTGATCTCGACAAGGCCACTGATCCGGCAAAACGCACCGAGCTGATGCAGGCGGCGCAGAAGAAGATCGCGGACGACTATGTCAACGGCTACCTGTTCCAGCTGGCCCGCACCGGTGTCGCCAATGCCAAACTCAAGGGCATCTGGCCCAACTCGCCGACCCAGGCCAACGACATGACCGGTGTCTACTGGGAAGACTGAGACCTGTGACGACAGCAATGGCCGGGCGTGATCCCGGCCATTGTGCCACCATGCCCCTGGATAATACCCGATGACCGCCTATCTCCTGCGGCGCCTTCTCTCCCTGTCGCTCAGCCTCGTTGCCGCCAGTCTGGTCATCTTCCTGGTCATGGAAGTGGTGCCGGGCGATCCGGCATCGTTCATGATGGGGCTCAATGCCGACCCCCAGGCCGTCGCCGCCCTGCGCAGCCAGCTTGGTCTCGATCAACCGCTGCCCGTGCGCTATGTTGGCTGGGTTGCAGGTCTGCTGCAGGGTGATTTCGGTATTTCCTACACCTATCGGGTGCCTGTCTCCGAGCTGATTGCCGAACGCGTGATGATCTCGTTGCCGCTTACGCTCTATGCGCTGGCGCTTTCCACGCTGATTGCCTTTCCCGCCGGCATCCTGGCCGCCTCGCGGCGCAACTCCGCCGCTGATCTGTCGGTCATGGGTGCCACCCAGCTTGGCGTTGCGATCCCCAATTTCTGGTTCGCGATGATCCTGGTGCTGGTCTTCGCGGTCAATCTGCGCTGGTTCTCCGCCGGTGGCTTTCCTGGATGGGACGCCGGCTTCTGGCCTGCGATCAAGGCGCTGACATTGCCGGCGATCGCGCTGGCGCTGCCGCAGGCCTCGATCCTCGCGCGGGTCATGCGCTCCTCGCTGATCGACACGCTGGACGAGGATTTCATGCGTACCGCCCGCGCCAAGGGATTGAGCCGCGGTCAGGCCCTGCGCCGCCATGCATTGCGCAACGCGCTGATCCCGGTGCTGACCATCATCGGCCTGCAATTTTCCTTCCTGCTCGCCGGCGGCATCATCATTGAAAACGTCTTCTATCTGCCCGGTCTCGGCCGCTTGGCATTCCAGGCGATCACCCAGCGTGATCTGATCGTGGTCCGCTCGGTGGTGATCCTTCTGGTCTTCGCCGTCATCACCGTCACCTTTCTGGTCGATCTCGCCTATGCGGCTGCCGACCCGCGATTGCGCAGGCGCCGGGCATGAGTACACAATCCGCCAACCCCACGTTCCTGCGCATGGCGGCAGGTCATCCCGCTTTTGTCATCGGCTTCGCGCTTTCCGCATTTTTCATTGCGCTCGCGCTGGTCTCGTTCATCTGGACGCCGTTTGATCCTACAAAACTCGCCATCGCCGACAAGCTCAAAGGCCCGTCGCTGGAACACTGGTTCGGCACGGATCATTTCGGTCGCGACATGTTTTCGATGATCATGGTCGGCGCGCGTGTGTCGATCGCCGTGGCCTTCGTCGCTGTCGGCATCGGCATGCTCATCGGCGTGCCGCTGGGGCTCTATGCGGCAGCACGCCGGGGCAGCCTGATCGATGAAATCATCATGCGTGGCAATGACCTGGTCTTCGCCTTCCCGTCGCTGCTGCTGGCGATCATGATCACCGCCGTGTTCGGTCCCGGCGCCATCAATGCCATCATTGCCATCGGCATTTTCAATGTGCCGGTGTTCGCCCGGCTGGCGCGCGGTGCCGCCCTGTCGCTCTGGACACGTGACTTTGTCCTCGCTGCCCGGGTCGCCGGCAAGACCAAGGCGCGGATCTCGGCAGAACACATCCTGCCCAACATCGCCAATCTGCTGATCGTGCAGGGCACCATCCAGTTCTCCCTCGCCATCCTTGCCGAAGCCGCACTCGCCTATGTCGGCCTCGGAGCGCAACCGCCACTGCCGAGCTGGGGCCGCATGCTGGCCGATGCCCAGACGCTGATCTCGCTGGCGCCGCACATGGCCTTGTTTCCCGGCTTTGCCATCATCATCACCGTGCTTGGCCTCAACCTGATGGGCGATGGTCTGCGCGATCTTTTTGATCCCAAACTGAGACGAGGCCGTTGATGCCGGTGCTCTCGATCTCCGATCTGAAGGTTGATATTCACGGCAACACCGTGTTGCATGACATCGACCTCACGCTTGAGCCAGGCCAGATCCTCGGGGTGGTCGGCGAATCCGGTTCCGGCAAATCGATGACGGCGCTCTCGGTGATGCAATTGCTGCCGCATGGCAGCCAGTGGAGCGGATCGGTCAAGGTGGCGGGCGCCGATCTTGCCACCATGGACGAGCCGGCGCTGTGCCAGATGCGGGGCCGCGATGTCGGGATGATCTTTCAGGAGCCGATGACGGCGCTCAACCCGGTGCGCACCATTGGCGACCAGGTCGCCGAAACCGTCCGCATTCATACCGGTGCAAGTCGCCGCGAAGCCTTCGCAATTGCCCGCGAGATGCTCAACCGGGTCGGCCTCGGCGAGGACCGGTTCCCGCTCGACCGCTTCCCGCATGATCTTTCCGGCGGCCAGCGCCAGCGCGTGGTCATCGCCCAGGCGATTGCGCTGAGGCCCAAACTGCTGATCGCGGACGAGCCGACCACGGCGCTCGATGTCACCACCCAGGCCCAGATCCTCGATCTGCTCAAGCAGCTGGTGCGGGAAGAGGACATGGGACTGATGCTGATCACCCATGATCTTGCCGTGGTCGCGGGCCTTGCCGATAAAATTGCCATCCTCAAGGACGGTGCGGTGGTCGAGGCGGGCCAGACGCGCGAGATCTTCAGCGCCATGCGCCACCCCTACACGCGGGCGCTGTTTTCGGCGTCCGCCCATGTGCCGGATCGGGGCCGCAAGCCCGAATCCGGCAAAACACCGGTGCTGGCGGTCGAGAATGTGGTCCGCGACTATCAGCAGCCGCGCCGCAATCTTTTCGTCAAACCCCCGCCATTCCGCGCCGTCGACCATGTCAGCTTCGAAATCTCTCACGGCGAAAATGTCGGGCTGGTCGGCGAATCCGGCTGCGGAAAATCCACCCTGGCCCGCTCGATCCTGGCGCTTGACGGGTTGCAGGGCGGCGACATCCGGCTCAACGGCCATGTCTTCACCAGTGCCGGCGACGGCCCGCATCCGGAGCTCAGGGCCAGGATGCAGGTGGTGTTTCAGGATCCGTACGGCTCCTTCAACCCACGCCACCGGGTGCGGCGGCTCGTTACAGAACCGTTTCATCTCGTCAAGGAACCGCCGCGCGGGGCCGAACTGGAGCGCCGCACCGACCGTGCGCTCACCGAGGTCGGACTCAGCTCGAGCGACGCCGACAAATACATCCATGAGTTCTCCGGCGGCCAGCGCCAGCGCATTGCCATCGCCCGCGCGCTGATTATTGAGCCGGCTTTGATTGTCCTCGACGAGGCGGTCTCCGCGCTTGATGTCTCGATCCGCGCCCAGATCCTCGATCTGCTGGCAGGCTTGTCGGACCGGTTGGATCTGTCCTATCTGTTCATCTCGCATGATCTCTCCGTCGTTCGCGCCATCACCGACCGGGTGCTGGTGATGAAGGACGGCAAGATCGTCGAGCAGGGCGAGACCGAAAGCGTGTTTCGGGATCCGCAGCATCCCTATACGCAAAAACTGGTGGCGGCGACGCCATCGCTGGAAGCAGCCCTTGCTGCGCCGGCAAACTGACAGAGAAGAAAGGACGAGCCGTGAGCGAGCTTCTCGACGCCGGATTTGACACCAGCCAGTGCCTGATTGGCGGCCGATGGATTGGCGCCAGCGGCGGCAAGACGCTCCCCGTGGAAGATCCCTCGACCGGTCATGAAATCGGCCGTATCGCCCGCGGCGGCAAAGCTGACATCGAGGCCGCGGTCGATGCGGCGCAAACAGCGCTCACCAGTGAGTGGGGCCAGATGCCCGCAAGCGAGCGTGGTCGCCTGCTCGCAAAAATCGGCCGGGCGGTGGAGGAGAATGTCGAGTGGCTGGCCAAGCTCGAAGCCCATGATGTCGGCAAGCCGCTGACCCAGGCCCGGGCCGATGCCCGTGCGCTGGCGCGCTATCTCGAATTTTATGGCGGCGCAGCCGACAAGATGCATGGCGAAACCATCCCCTATCTCAATGATTACACTGTCTTCACCCTGCGCGAGCCGCATGGGGTGACCGGGCATATCATTCCCTGGAACTACCCGATGCAGATCCTTGGCCGCTCGGTCGGCGCGGCTTTGACGATGGGCAATGCCGCAGTTCTCAAGCCCGCCGAGGAAGCGTCACTCACAGCACTTGCCTTTGCGCGCATCGCCATGGAATGCGGCCTGCCCGCCGGCGCGCTCAATGTAGTGCCCGGTCTTGGCGAGGAAGCCGGTGCAGCGCTCTGCGCCCATCCGGGCGTCAACCACATCTCGTTTACCGGCTCCCTCGAGACGGGTCGCAAGATTCAGCAGGCCGCGGCCCACAACGTGATCCCGGTGACGCTGGAACTGGGCGGAAAATCACCGCAGATCGTTTTCGCAGATGCGGATCTCGACCGTGCCCTGCCGTTTCTGGTCAATGCCGGCATCCAGAATGCTGGCCAGACCTGTTCAGCGTCCTCGCGCATCCTCGTCGAGGCTTCGCGCCATGACGAAGTGGTGCGGCTGATGAGCGAGCGCTACAAGGCGCTCACCGTAGGGGCTGCCATCGAGGACCAGTCCGTCGGACCGCTGATTTCCGAGCGCCAGAAAAACATCGTCCAGGGCTTTCTGGCCGAGGCGGATGAGGACGGGCTTGCCCCGGTGGCGGAAGGCCAGATGCCCAAATCCGCCCCCATGGGCGGCCATTACGTGCGCCCGACGCTCTATGGCGATGTCGATCCCGGCCATGCCTTGGCCCGCGACGAGATCTTCGGCCCGGTGCAGGTCATCATCCCGTTCCGTGACGAGGAGGAAGCCGTGACCATTGCCAACGGCACCGATTACGGTCTGGTCGCAGGCGTCTGGACAAACGACGGCGGCCGTCAGATGCGGATGGCGCGGGCAATCCGCTCCGGTCAGGTCTTCATCAACAATTACGGCGCCGGCGGTGGCGTCGAGCTGCCCTTCGGCGGCGTCGGCAAGTCCGGCCATGGCCGCGAGAAGGGGTTCGAGGCTCTTTATGGCTTCTCGGCGTTGAAAACTGTCGCCGTCTGGCATGGCCGTTGATATTTTCAGGAGGAGACAGTCATGAGACTTGAAGGCAAGACAGCGCTGGTCACCGGCGGCGCATCGGGGTTTGGCGCCGGCATTACCCGTAAATTTCTGGCCGAGGGTGCCCACGTCGCCATCGCCGATATCAACACCGGTGCGGCCCAGGACCTGGCATCGGAGCTTGGCGATCGGGCCTTTGCCGTGACAGTAGATGTCTCCAGCAACGACAGCGTCGGCGCGATGGCGAAGACCGTACTGGAGCGTTTTGGCGGTCTCGACATTCTCGTCAACAATGCGGGCATCACCCATCTGCCCGCAGCCATGGAAGAGATCAGCGAAGAGGAATTCGACCGGGTCCTGGCCGTCAATGCCAAGTCGGTGTTCCTGACCGCACGCCATTTTGTTCCGGTCATGAAACAAAACGGTAAAGGCGCCATTCTCAACGTCGCTTCCACCGCTGGCGTCAGCCCGCGGCCGCGGCTTTCCTGGTACAATTCCTCTAAGGGCTGGATGATCACCGCCACCAAGTCGATGGCCGTGGAACTGGCCCCGTCGGGCGTCCGGGTCAACGCCATCAATCCGGTGGCGGGCGAAACCCCGCTGCTGAAATCCTTCATGGGTGAGGACACGCCGGAAATCCGCGCCAAGTTCCTCTCGACCATCCCGCTGGGGCGGTTTTCCACCCCGGAAGACATGGCCAATGCAGCCTGTTTCCTCTGCTCCGACGAAGCAGCAATGATCACCGGCGTCGCCATGGAAGTTGACGGCGGGCGCTGCATCTAGGCATCCACGCAGTCAAATAGCTTTCATTTGGGCCAGAAACGCTCTAGCAGAGGCCAACATACAGCGCCGTGCCTCAGTCGTGATGCGTGAAGGACGCTGTACCCAACCTAAGCAATGCATATGCGGTATCGCTCAGAGGGCTTGATTGAGCCCTCCATGCATTCGGAGACAAAATCATGCGCCTAGGCGGACGTCTGCAAGCAGCCATCGAAGTTCTCACCGATATCGAAACCCGCCATCGGCCGGTTCCCGATGCGCTCAAGGATTGGGGCCTGTCACACCGGTTCGCCGGCTCCGGCGATCGCGCGGCGATTTCCAATCTGGTGCACGATGCGCTGCGGATGAAGCTCTCGCACGGCTTCATCATGGATGGGGATGCACCCGCTGATCTGGCGATCGCCACTGTGCTGCGGCAATGGAACATCAGCCCGGAAGAGCTGACCACCAGTCTGGATGGAGACAAGTTCGCCCCGGAGATCCCTTCAACGGAGAGCCTCGTCGCCTGTCTGGCGCGTGACCTGTCGCAGGCCGAGCCTCATGTCCGCGCCGACATTCCTGAATGGCTGGCAGCCTCGTTCGAACGCGCCTTTGGCGATGAGTGGGAAGCCGAAGCACAGGCCATGACCGCCCGTCCGCCGCTCGATCTCCGGGTCAACACGCTTGCGACCGATCGCGATCAGGTGCTCGAAGCCTTTGCCGAGCAGGGGGCGCGTGCCACCCGGCTGGCGCCAAACGGCATTCGCATCGAGCCCGGCGTTGGCCCGCAGCGCCAGATCGCCGCCACCAGCGAAGTCAGCTTCGCCCGCGGCTGGTTTGAAATCCAGGACGAAGGCTCGCAACTGGCAGCCGCCCTCGCCGGTGTGTATCCGGGCGAGAAGGTGCTCGATTATTGCGCCGGCGGCGGCGGCAAGTCGCTGGCCTTCGCGGCGATGATGAACAACGAGGGCAGCATCAATGCCTATGATGCCGACCGGCGTCGCCTCGCTCCCATGGTCGAGCGCATCCGCCGTGCCGGCACCGAAATCATCTACATCAAGGAACGGGCATCTCAGCTGGCCGGTCTTGAAGGCCGCATGGACCGGGTGTTGATCGATGCGCCCTGCACCGGAACCGGCACCTGGCGCCGCCGTCCGGACGCCAAATGGCGGATTTCGGAAAAGAACATCACTGATCGCACCGCCGATCAGGACAAGGTGCTGGAGGATGCGTCGATCTATGTCCGTCCCGGCGGCGAACTGGCCTATGTCACCTGCTCGCTTCTGCCCGAGGAAAACACCGATCGGGTCAAGGCATTCCTGCAGCGCCATCCCGAATTTGAAACCATCAGCCTCAAGGAGCGTTGGCGCTCTGCTGTGGCCGATCCGGATGCGCCGGTTCCCTATGCCGATCAGAACCTCGGACTGGTGCTGTCGCCTCGCCGCACCGGCACCGACGGCTTCTATTTCGCCGGTTTCCGCCGCAAGGCGTGAAAACGGCAGGGATGGCAAGTCGCCCGCAGCGCGCTAAATGTGTGATGGTGACGGACCAGAGGTAAAATCATGAATAAATCACACGCGCTGACATTGATCCTGTTTGTCGTCTTGACCGTTGCTGGCGGCAGCCTGATTGGATATGCGTCGATCCCTGGTCCCTGGTATCAGGAGCTTCAGAAGCCCGCGCTCAATCCGCCGAACTGGATCTTTGGCCCGGTCTGGACGACGCTTTACGTGCTTATCGGGATTGCAGGTGCGCGCGTCTTCATCCGTGAACGCGGGACCTGGCTGCCCAAGACCTGGGTTATCCAGATGGCGCTGAACTTCGCCTGGTCTCCGGTCTTTTTTGCGCTGCACCGTCCGGATCTGGCCTTTGCGATTTTGATTGCCATGCTGATCGCGATCCTGAGCTTTATCGCAATGGCCTGGAACCGTGATCGGCCTTCAGCGCTGTTGTTTTTGCCTTACGCAGCCTGGGTCAGCTTTGCTGGCTACCTGAATGGCGCAATCTGGTGGCTTAACCCGCTCTGAGCAGATCATTTTTGATAATTCGCTTGCTGTTTGCCCCTCTGCTTGGCACCTTCGCACCTGCGAAAGGATTTGCCGCATGAATGAGAGGCCTGATGAGAATTTCCGCGAGCGGGTGACCACCAGCTTTGCGCGTCAGAATGTCATGCGCACCATCGGCGCCGAACTGACCAAGGTCGAATATGGCATCATCGAGATCGAAATGCCGTTCCGCGAGGACCTGACCCAGCAGCACGGTTTCCTGCATGCCGGGATCCTGTCGACCGCGCTCGATTCCGCCTGTGGCTATGCAGCCCTGTCGGTCATGCCCGAGGATGCAGCGGTTCTGACCATCGAGTTCAAGATCAACCTGCTGTCACCTGGCCGCGGCGACCGCTTCCTGTTTCGCGGCGAAGTCACCAAGCCGGGCAGCACGATCATCGTCAGCGACGGCCGCGGCTACGCCCTGTCTGATGGCCCGGCCAAACTGATTGCATCAATGACCGGCACCATGATGGTGGTGCGGGGTCGTGAAGGGATAGACGGATGAGCAGCACACTCAAGACAGTCGGCACCCGCCAGGTGATGTACGTGATGGCGGCGGAACCGGAATACGGCCCGCACCTCAAGGACCGCTTCGAGCCTCTGATCACCGGCGTTGGCCCGGTCGAAGCGGCTGTCGCAGTTGCGGGCGCCTTGTCCCGGATGGACCGGACCCGGCCCGATTGCATTGTCTGCCTCGGCTCCGCTGGCTCCCGTACGCTGGAGCAGACTGGCGTCTACCAGGTCTCCTCCGTGAGCTACCGCGACATGGATGCAAGCCCGCTCGGTTTCGAGAAGGGCCGCACGCCGTTTCTCGATCTGCCTGCCGTCCTGCCCTTGCCGGAGATCGCCGACGGCGTGCCCTCGGCAAGCCTTTCGACCGGCGCCAACATCGTCTCGGGCGCGGCCTATGATCTGATTGAGGCCGACATGGTCGACATGGAAACCTTCGCCGTTTTGCGCGCCGCCAGCCGCTTTGATGTTCCGGTGATCGGCCTGCGCGGCATTTCCGATGGCAAGGCCGAGCTCAACCACATCGACGACTGGACCGAATATCTGCATGTGATCGACGAAAAACTCGCCGATGCGGTGGATCGCGTCGAGCAGGCGATTGCATCCGGCGCGGCTTTGGCTTAATCGCTCGCCATGAACGATATCCTCCACACCACTCATCCCGATTCCATCCTGATCATCGATTTCGGCAGTCAGGTGACGCAGCTCATTGCCCGCCGGGTGCGCGAAGCCGGCGTGTATTGTGAAATTGTCCCGTTCCAGTTGGCCGATGAAGGCTTCGAGCGGATGAAGCCGAAAGGCGTGATCTTTTCCGGCGGACCCGATTCAGTCACCCGCGAAGGCTCGCCGCGTGCGCCGCAGGCGGTGTTCGATTCTGGCATCCCCATCCTCGCCATCTGCTACGGCCAGCAGACGCTGTGCACCCAGATAGGCGGCAATGTCGAAGGCGGTCACCACCGCGAATTCGGCCGCGCCGATGTCGAGATCCTCAAGGCCTCGCCGTTGTTCGAAGGTTTTTGGGAAGTCGGCAAGAAATACCCGGTCTGGATGAGCCATGGCGACCGGGTCACAAGGCTCCCTGACGGCTTCGAGGTGATCGGCACATCACCGAACGCGCCTTTCGCCATCTCGGTCAACGAAGACAAGCGCTACTACACCACCATGTTCCACCCGGAAGTGGTGCACACGCCCGATGGCGCGAAGCTGCTGTCCAACTTCGTGCACAAGATCGTCGGCCTCAAATCCGACTGGTCGATGGCCGCCTACCGTGCCGAAATGGTGCAGAAGATCCGCGATCAGGTTGGTTCCGGCAAGGTCATCTGCGCGCTGTCTGGCGGCGTTGATTCCTCAGTGGCGGCGCTCTTGATCCACGAAGCCATCGGCGATCAGCTGACCTGCATTCTGGTCGATCACGGCCTGATGCGCATGAACGAAGCCGCCGATGTGGTGCAGATGTTCCATGAGCACTACAATCTCAATCTGAAAATGATTGATGCGTCCGACCGCTTCATTTCCCAGCTTGAAGGCGAGGCGGATCCGGAGACCAAGCGCAAGACCATTGGCCGGCTTTTCATCGAGGTCTTCGAAGAAGAAGCCAAGAAGATTGGCGGCGCTGATTTCCTCGCCCAGGGCACGCTCTATCCTGACGTTATTGAAAGCGTCTCGTTCTCCGGTGGCCCTTCGGTGACGATCAAGTCGCACCACAATGTCGGCGGCCTGCCCGAGCGCATGAACATGCAGCTGGTGGAGCCCTTGCGTGAACTGTTCAAGGACGAAGTCCGGGTATTGGGCAGGGAACTCGGCCTGCCCGACAGCTTCATCGGCCGGCATCCGTTCCCCGGACCGGGTCTCGCCATCCGCTGCCCCGGCGGCATTTCCCGTGACAAGCTCGACATCCTGCGCCAGGCCGATGCCATCTATCTCGACGAGATCCGCAAGGCAGGTCTTTACGACACGATCTGGCAGGCATTCGCCGTGCTGCTGCCGGTGCAGACCGTTGGTGTCATGGGCGATGGCCGCACTTACGAATTCGTCTGTGCGCTCCGCGCCGTGACCTCGGTCGATGGCATGACCGCGGATTTCTATCCCTACGACATGGATTTCCTTGGCCGCGCCGCAACCCGGATCATCAACGAGGTCAAGGGCATCAACCGCGTCGTCTACGACGTCACCTCCAAACCCCCCGGCACCATCGAGTGGGAATAACGGGCGAGTGGGAATAAGGCGCTGAAAGCACGGAACTGCACATGACCGTCACCATCTACGGCATCAAGAACTGCGACACGATGAAGAAGGCGCGCAAATGGCTCAGCGAGCATGCGATCGAGGCCGAGTTCCATGACTACAAGGCCTCGGGCATCGACCGGGCGCATCTTGAGCGCTGGTGCGCCGAAGCCGGATGGGAAACCGTTCTCAACCGCGCCGGCACCACCTTCCGCAAGCTCGATGAGGCCGACAAGCAGGATGTCGATCAGGATAAGGCCATCGCGTTGATGCTGGCGCAGCCGTCGATGATCAAGCGACCGGTACTGGAAGCGGAGAACCGGATCATCATCGGGTTCAAGCCGGAGCTTTACGCACAGTTCTTCGCGTAGGGAGATTTGAGATGGCGAAGACCACCCGCGCCACGCAAACACTGAGCAAGCTCGGCATAGCCTTCACCACTCACAGCTATGACTACGACCCCGATGCGGAAAGCATCGGCCTGCAGGCGGCTGAAGCTTTGGGCGAACCGCCTTCGCGCGTGCTGAAGACCCTGATGGCGGAACTTGACGGCAAGCCGGTCTGCGTCGTGCTGCCATCCGACCACGAAGTCAGCATGAAGAAGCTGGCAGCAGCCCTGGGCGGCAAGTCGGCGACAATGATGAAGCCGGCGGATGCCGAACGTCTGACTGGGTACCATGTCGGCGGTATCAGCCCTTTCGGCCAGAAAAAGAGGGTGCCGACGGCAATCGAAGCAGCGGCCTTGTCGGAGCCCTATGTCTTCATCAATGGCGGCCAGCGCGGGTTGCAGATCCGGCTTGACCCGAATGACGCCCGCCGCGCGCTTGACGCCGTTGCCGCATCCGTGACCGCCTGACAATCATTGCAGCTCCGCAGCGGCTGTCTCCGCAGGCCGGGCCGCAAGCGTCACAATCATCTCCACCGCCCGGCGAAGATCCGCCTCGAAAAGAGCCATCTGCCTTTCCCGTTCTGCCGGATCGGGCAGCCGCAGCAGGAACGACGGATGCACTGCCAACAACACCGGGGTCCCATCGGCGAGCTGTTCCACTGTTCCGCGGCGGCGCAGAATATTCGCTCCGGTTCCGGTCAGGGCCTCCGCGGCCGTGGCGCCAAGCGCCAGGATCAGCTTCGGCTGCACCAGCGTCCGTTCGGCATCGAGCCACCAGCGGCAATGCTCGATCTCGCCGGAATTCGGCCGCTGATGCAGCCGCCGCTTGCCGCGCGGCGTAAATTTGAAATGCTTGACCGCATTGGTGACAAACGCCACCGAGCGGTCCAGCCCGGCGGAGTGGGCGACCTTGTCGAACAACTGCCCGGCCGGGCCGACGAAGGGCAGGCCGGCCAGATCCTCCTGATCACCCGGTTGCTCCCCGACAATCATCAGCGCCGCATCGAGCGGCCCGACGCCGGGAACGGCCTGGGTTGCGTTTCGGTGCAGCGGACATCGCGTGCAATCGTGGATCGCCGACGGCAGCGCCTCTTTCGGGCCCTCCCAGGCTGACATGTGTGCGGCGAGCTGCTGTCGTGCCTTTTCGGCGCGGATTGAGGGCAGGGTCGGGGCTGCGTCGGCCATCGCCCGCGCTCGCGCCGGGGCATTGGCAATCAGGTCGGGAATGGTTGCCGCCTCCGGCAGGTTCTTCCAGTATTTCTTCGGCATTTCCGAGGTCATGGCCTGCACCTTCAGCCGCGCCGGATTGAAGATACTGCGGAAATAGGTGAGCCAAAGCGCCTCGCCGGCATCGTCTGGCAATTCGGGCTTGGGCTGGCCCGGTGCAAAGCTCAAGCTTCCGTCGCAAAAAATCGCGGTTTTCTCCGGCGTGACGATGCGCCAGTCCATGTCGGCAAAGCGCCGGACGAAGAAATCGGCCGTGGGTTCGAGCGTGTGATGGGTCGGCTCGAACCAGGCCGCAAAACTGCGTCGCGCATCATCGCGATCGCCGATCTCGCGGAAGCGGACAAAGGCCTTCATCTTGTGCTGGCATCGATGCACCGATTTTTCCATTGAGCGCAGATGCGCCAACTCCTTGTCTCCCCGGTCCGCAATCAGATGCGGCGCGTCTTTCAACCGCCACAGGAACGCGTAGAGTCGCGCGAACCGGTCGGCGTCGCTGTGCCAGCAGACGGTTTCGGCGAGGCTGACGAAACTGCGCGGCACCGTCATTTTCACCGGTGCAGCAGCCGTGGTGTTGGGCTGATCATCAAACAGGCTGCGCTCGCTTGCCTCGGTTCCCCACAGGACGTCAGCCGGCGCGAGACCTTGTTTCAGACAGCCTCGTGCAGCATCGCGCCAGGCAGCAGCGGTTCCGGTGTGTGGCAGTGCGATGTGGTGCATCAGAGCAGAGACAATTGCTGCGGTGGCGGCAGGAAGCGGGCTCTAAGCTGGCTCGTGTCGATCAAGCTTCCCGGCGACCAGCCCTGGGCGGTCACAAACGGTCCGGCCTTCTTCATCGATCCACCCATCCGCACGACGTCTTCGTAGCGAACGGTCCGGTAGCGGCGCGTGCTCAGGATCCGGTTGACCGTCTTCACCCCGAAGCCCGGCACCCGCAGCAACAGCTCGCGGTCGGCCCGGTTGATGTCGACGGGAAACATCTCCCGGTGCAGCAGCGCCCAGGCCAGTTTCGGATCCAGGTCCAGGTCCAGGTTTCCATCCCGTGCTCCACTGACAATCTCCTTGAGGTCGAAACCATAAAACCGCAACAGCCAGTCTGCCTGATACAACCGGTGCTCGCGCAACAGCGGTGGCGAAACCAACGGCAGCCGAGAGGAACTGTCGGGAATCGGTGAAAACGCCGAGTAGTAGACCCGCTTCAGCTGATAGCTCGAGTAAAGCCGGGTCGATTCGCCCAGGATCGCCGCATCATTGGAGCCGTCGGCGCCGACGATCATCTGCGTCGATTGCCCGGCTGGTGCAAACCGTGCTGCCTTGCGCCCGGTATGGGTCTTGTCGCTGGCTGCTTCCTTGCGCAGCCGGACATCGGCCATCGCCCGGCGGATTTGTCCCGGGTTCTTCTCCGAGGCGAAAGTCTCCATGCTGGCGTCTGTCGGCAATTCCACATTGATTGACAGCCGGTCGGCCAGCCGCCCGGCTTCCTCGATCAGCTCGGGTGCTGCGTCCGGAATGGTCTTGAGGTGAATGTAGCCGCGGAAATTTTCTTCCTCGCGCAGTTTGCGCACGATCTGCACCATGTCCGACATGGTGGCGTCGGGCGAACGGATGACACCGGAAGACAGGAACAGGCCTTCGATGTAATTGCGCCGGTAGAAATCGATTGTCAGGCGGACCACCTCGTCGACCGAAAAGCGCGCTCGCGGCACGTTCGATGACACCCGGTTGATGCAATAGGCGCAATCATAGATGCAGAAATTGGTCATCAGGATTTTCAGAAGGCTGATGCAGCGCCCGTCCGGCGCATAGGCATGGCAGATCCCGGTGCCTTCATTCGAGCCCAGCCCCTTGCCATCGCGGCTGTCACGCTTGGTCGATCCGGACGAGGCGCAGGAGGCATCGTACTTGGCCGCGTCGCTTAGAATGGCGAGCTTTGATTCGAGTGTTTTTCCAGTCATATGTTCCTTATATGTTCCGCGAATGGTCGCGGCAACAACCCAGGTTAAACCTGACAGGAAACAATGAACGTGGATTTGTGCCGTTCCGTGTGAGCGCGAGCCCTCGTGCCGCCCTAGAACAGGTTGCCCTGACCCGGTTCGCCGCCCTTGGAAGTCTTGGGTGCCTTGGCGCGCGGCTGTTTTTTCGGCGCAGAGATTGGTTGATCGCTGCTGGCCAGTGCCGAAACCTCGCCATCGGCGAACTCGACAGCAATCATCGTGCCGGTCTCGACCTGTGCCGCACGTGACAGCACTGCACGATCCTGATCGCGGATCACCGCAAAGCCCCGCCCCAGCACGCTCTGATAGGACAGCGATTGCAGCATCCGCGCCTGGGCGCCAAGCCCGCGCTTGTTCTGTTCGAGCATCAGGGTCAGCGCATTGTCGCTTCTTCGCCCCAGGTCGGTGAGCCGTTCCAGTCCGCGAGTGTGTACTTCCCTGATCCGCCGTGGCAGCGTTTGCACGGCCTGGGCGTGGCGCTCCAGCCGGGCGCGCAACGCATCTATGCGCCGTTCCTGCACCCGGTCCATCCGGGCGATCTTGTCGCGAACCAGCTGATGCTTTTCGCGCAGCGCCGAGACCAGCGCCACCGGCGTGATCCTTGCCGCCTGCTGCTCGAAGCGGCGGCGGCGGTTGGCGGTGTTGAGTTCCAGCGCCCGGCCAAGCGATTGCGCCGAGCGGTCGAGACGCTGCCGCGGCAACGCCAGCACGCTGTCGAGCGTCGGCAGCGCGCGCGCCAGACCGCGAACGGTCTCGCGGCGCCGGTCCAGGGTGCGTGTCTGGGCTGATTTCAGCCGCGCTGCGAGTGTCGCCAGATGCGCCTCGAGATCGGCCTTCACCGGAACCGCCATTTCGGCCGCACCCGTTGGCGTCGGCGCCCGCCGGTCGCTGGCGTGATCGATCAGCGTCCAGTCGGTCTCGTGCCCGACCGCCGAAATCAGCGGAATGTCGGACCCGGCAGCCGCGCGTACCACCGCCTCGTCATTGAAGCCCCAGAGATCCTCCAGGCTGCCGCCACCACGCGCAACGATGATGAGATCCGGTCGTTTGATCGGGCCGTTGTCCGCAAACGCGTTGAACCCGTTGATCGCGCGCGACACCTCGTCGCCCGACGTGTCTCCCTGCACCCGCACCGGCCAGACGATCACATGGACCGGAAACCGGTCTTCGATCCGGTGCAGGATATCGCGGATCACGGCGCCGGTGGGCGACGTCACCACGCCGATCACCATCGGCATATAAGGCAGTAACTGCTTGCGCCCCTCGTCAAACAGGCCTTCGGCGGCCAGCTTGCGACGCCGTTCCTCGATCAGCGCCATAAGCGCGCCTGCGCCTGCAGGCTCCAGCGCCTCGATCACGATCTGGTATTTCGACGAGCCGGCATAGGTGGTGATCTTGCCCGAGGCGATCACTTCCAGTCCTTCCTCGGGCCGGTGCTTGAGCCGCGAGAACACACCTTTCCAGATCACGGCCTCAATGCGGGCCCGGTCATCCTTCAGGGAGAAATACGCGTGTCCGGACGAATGCGGTCCGCGATAGCCCGATATCTCGCCGCGCACGCGCACATTGCCGAAGGCATCCTCGACAGTCCGTTTGATCGAGCCGGAAAGTTCACTGACGGTGAACTCGGCGGCGTTTGTGGGCGAATCATCCATAAGAGAAGGCATGCCTGAATGCGCACCATGATGCGGCCTGCGTCAAGTGCGCGCTCTGTCCAAAGGGCTCCGAGCGCGAAATCACACCGTTACAGAAAATGCCGAACACTGTCTCTGTGAACCATTCGTTAGGATTTTCTCCAACAACGACACCCATATTTAACCCGCTGAATATTACATGCTAATTTTTAATATATTGGGGAGGATATATTGAGCGCACCGAAAAATTATCTGTCGCGACTTCCAGATGAGGACAGGCGCGAAAAACCGCGCAGGCAAACCAACAAGGTGGCCACCGTCTATTACTTGCTCCACGGGGTTCGCGGTTACTCAAAGCAGTCCTGCAGGATGGACAATATTTCCGAAAATGGCTGTCACGTCTGCCGTCTTCTGTCGGAACCGATCCCCGATTTCGTCTATTTCGTGCTTGAGGGACTGGAAGCGAAATTTCCCTGTGCCGTGGTTGATCGTTCCGATGACGGCCTGCATCTGAAATTCATGACTGATCTGCCCACCGAACTGGTCGACAGGATCGCGGACAAGAGATTTCCCGCCAAATAGCCAGGAAGCGGCAAATGGCCACTTGTGTCTCTCGGCGCGAGCCATTGCGCCGGGCTTTGCTCCCGGTGCAGGATGTCGTCATTCGAAGCAGGGTATGAGACATGAAGCATGCGGTAATCATCGGCGGCGGCCACAATGGGCTGGTTTGTGCCTGGTATCTGGCGGCAGCCGGGCACAAGGTCACTATCCTCGAGAAAAGCGACAGCGTCGGCGGCGCCGCCATCACCGAGGAGTTTCATCCGGGCTTTCGCAATTCCGTGGCCTCCTACACGGTGTCATTGCTCAATCCGAAGGTCATTGCCGACCTCGATCTTCATCGCCACGGGCTCAAGATCGTCGAGCGCAAGATGGGCAATTTCCTCCCGCTCCCCGATGGACGGGCGCTTGAGGCCGGCCCGGGCCGCACCAAAGCCTCTGTGGCGCAATTCTCCACCCGCGATGCTGAGGCCCTCGACGGTTTCGACCGGATGCTCGAAAACGCCGCCAATGTGCTGCGCGATCTTTTGTTGCGCACCCCGCCCAATGTGACCGACGGCAACTGGCTCTCAGCCGTGCCGGAACTCCTCAAGGCCGCCTCGCTCGGTCGGCAGTTTGCTGAGTTGTCGCTCGATGCGCGTCGCGACGTGCTCGATCTCTTCACCTGCTCCGCTGCCGAGATCCTTGACCGCTGGTTCGAGAGCGATCCGGTCAAGGCCCTGTTCGGTTTCGACGGCATTGTCGGCAACTGGACCACGCCGCTTGCGCCCGGCACCGGCTATGTGTTGCTGCATCACTATTTCGGCGAGGTGAATGGCAAGCAAGGCGTCTGGGGCCATGCCATCGGAGGTATGGGCGCCATCACCCAGGCCATGCGCAAGGCCTGCGAGGAAAAGGGCGTGGTGGTGAAAACCGGTAAGCCCGTCGCCCGCGTGGACGCTGCAAAGAGCGGCGTTACAGCCGTCATCACCGAAGATGGGACGCGCATCGAGGCCGATCTCGTCGTCTCCAACATCCATCCGCAATTGCTCGTGGGCGATCTGCTCGAAGATGCCCCGTTGCCCGAGGATTTCCGTCGCCGCATCGGCTATTGGCAAAGCGGCTCGGGCACCTTCCGCATGAATGTCGCGCTCGATGCGCTGCCGACTTTCACCGCCCGTCCTGAACCCGGCGATCATTTAAGCGCGGGCATCATCATCGCGCCGTCGCTGGATTACATGGACCGCGCCTATCTCGACTCGCGGGCTCATGGCTGGTCGAGCAAGCCGATCGTCGAGATGCTGATTCCTTCGACGCTTGATCCGACACTGGCGCCAGAAGGAAAACACGTCGCAAGCCTTTTCTGTCAGCACGTTGCGCCGCAATTGCCGGATGGTTTTCCCGGCGGGTCTTCCTGGGACGACCACAAGGAAGCTGTCGCCGATCTGATGATCGGTACCGTTGACCGCCATGCACCTGGCTTTGCCAAGAGTGTGGTTGGCCGTCAGGTGCTCTCGCCGCTGGATCTCGAGCGCAAATTGTCGCTCGTCGGCGGCGACATCTTCCACGGCAAGCTGAGCCTCAACCAGCTGTTTTCGGCGCGTCCGGTGCTCGGCTATGGCGCCTATCGCGCACCGCTCAAGGGGCTTTACATGTGCGGCTCGTCGACCCATCCCGGCGGCGGTGTCACCGGCGTGCCCGGCCACAACGCAGCGCGCGAAATTCTTGGCGACATCCGTGCGCGGCGGGTGTAGTCGGGACAATCGCCGGAATGCAGTTGCAGACACTATCAGGATAACCACCCATGAAGACCGAGATCGAAACCATCGCTGGCGAAACGCCGGGCATTGCCTACGAGCTGATCGTGCATCGCTTCACCGGTTCAGACGCTTCCGCTCCGCGCGTCTACATCCAGTCCGGTCTGCATGCCGATGAACGGCCCGGCGTCGCGGCGATGCATTTCCTCATCCCGATGCTTGAGAAGGCCGAGGCCGAGGGACACCTCAAGGGGTCACTGACGCTTGTGCCGCATGCCAACCCGATCGGCGCTGCGCAACATCTCTACGGTGAGCACATGGGCCGGTTTGCCACCGGAACCCGCACCAATTTCAACCGCGACTTCCCGGTTCCCGGCGAGGACGGTATCCGGCACCTCGATCAGGCCTCAGCGCCGGTCTTTGCCGAACGCCGCCTCAAGAGCCGGCTGCTCGAACTCGCCAGCGGCTGCCCGATCGTGCTTGATCTGCACTGTGACGATGAGAGCGTGCAATATATCTATGCGCCCGAAAAGCTGTGGCCGGAAATGTCTGACCTTGCGGCCTGCATCGATGCCGAGGCCACCTTGTTGTGGGATTCAGGCTCCGACCGGGCCTTCGAGGAAGCCGTGTTTGAGGAAATGCTGGCCCGCGCACCGAAAGGCGATCTCTCAGGGCACTGCGTCACCACGGTCGAACTGCGCGGCCAGAACGATGTTGACGCGACGTTTGGTAGGAGAGATGCAGAGGGGCTTTTCCGCTTCCTGCAGGGCCGGGGAGTTGTGGTTGCAGAGGCATTTCCAGCGCCTGAACTGAAGCAAGACTTCGTCGGCAAGCCGATCCGCCATGTCAACATGGTGCTGGCGCCTGTTGGCGGTACAATCCTGTTTCACGTCAACCCCGGCGACCGCGTTCAGGCGGGTCAGCTTCTGGCTGAAATCATCATCAATCCGGGCATCAAGGATGGTTTGGTCGAAATCCATGCGCCTCAGTCTGGCTACGTTCTGACCCGGCGCATTCGCCGGTTCATCCGCATGGGCGACAATCTGCTCAAGATCATCGGCGATGCCGCTGCGGTGGACGCACGCAAGGGCGCGCTGGAAGACTGAGAGCTATCTGTTTTAGCACCAGATCATTTATGTCAGAGCCTTTGACTTTGACGCGCGAAACCGCGACCTTGTGCCCCGATCAAAGCGTGTTCCTGAAAACGGGAACCGGTTTTAGGAGTAAAACACGCGCCGAAACAAGAACCTGATGCACATTGCATGAATTCGGTTCACCGCAATGTGCTTTCGGCAAGACCGGCGTCAGACCGGTCGCAAGCAATTTGCGATTTTGGGGGAACAGATGCGACTTGGGTGTTTGGCGCTGGCAGGCGCTATTAGGAGTATGGTGACCGGGTTGATGCTGGTCACCGCTGCGGCGACAGCCAATGCCGGGGAGATCCGCTATTTCACCATCGGCACGGCCGGCATCGGTGGAACCTATTTTCCGCTCGCCGGCGACATTGCCAATGCGATTTCAAATCCGCCCGGCTCGCTTGACTGCGATGAGGGCGGTTCCTGCGGCGTGCCGGATCTGATTGCGGTGGCGCAATCCTCGCATGGCTCCGTCTCCAATGTCAGCGCAATCATATCGGGTGGCCTGAACTCCGGCTTTTCCCAGTCAGACGTTGCCTACTGGGCCTATTCCGGAACAGGCACCTTTGAAGGTCAGGAGCCGATGCGTGATCTGCGCGTTATTGCGGCGCTCTATCCCGAACATGTTCACCTGATCGCCTCGAAAGCATCTGGCATTGCCTCTGTCGCGGACCTCACCGGCAAGCGGGTTTCGCTCGACAAGACCGATTCGGGGACCTATCCCGATGCACTTCTGGTGCTTGAAGCCTTTGGCCTTTCGGAAGAGACCGTAACGGTCGAACACCTCAAGCCTGAGGACGCTGCCACGGCATTGCGCGAGGCCCGGATCGATGCATTGTTCTTCGTTGGCGGCTATCCCGCCCGCGCCCTCACCGAGCTTGCCGACAGCGCTGAAATCGTTCTCGTTCCCATCACCGGGCCGGAAGTGGATGGCATGCTGCTGGAGCATTCATTCTTCACCCGCGATGCGATACCGGACGGAGCCTATCCCGGCGTGGCCGGAGTGGACACCATTGCTGTGGGTGCGCAGTGGCTCACCCGTCTGGAAACGGAAGAAGAGCTGATCTACCAGATCACACGGGCACTGTGGAATCCGGCGACACGCAAACTGCTCGATGTCGGCCATGCCAGGGGCGCGTCAGTGACACGGCAGACAGCGCTCGACGGGATCGGAATTCCGCTGCATCCCGGTGCCGAAAGATTTTACCGCGAAGCCGGCATGATCAGATGACGCGAATATCGCTTTTACGGCCGCCGGACCTTATCGGTTGCCGTAATAAAGCGAGACCGCATGTTCGGCTTCGGCAAAAAACAGCCAGCGTTCGGCCAGCAGCCCTATGATCATCGAGACGGCAGCCAGCAGGTTGAACAGTGACGGCGCACCGCTCAAGGCTACAAGGGCCAGAATGAGAACCGGCACCGCACCGCCCAGCAAAAGAGCCAGAATACGCAGTGTGCGGGCGTGCTTGCGGCCGATTCGGTGCACCATTTCCTTTGTCAGGTAATTCTCGCCGGTGTGCGGACGTTCGAGCAGCCGTACCTTGCCGATGAAACCCAGGCCGGTGGCGGTTTCGGGTGACGAGCCGCTATCAGACAGCCGCGCCCGGCCGGCCCGCGCCCACCACAGCCACTTTGCGCCCCAGGCCAGAGCAATCAGCGCGATACCCCACCACTCGGGCGCCTGATGTGTGCCCAAGGCTGACGCCAGCAGCCAGCCGGACCCGAGGGCAAAAGCGCCATAGACCAGCGGTGTCAGCCGGCTGTTCCACTGCGGAACGGTTTTCAGCTGGGCGTAGATCATCGAGGTGGTAAACACGGTAACCGCTGCGCCAAGTGCAGCGACCAGACCCAGAAGATGAATGCGCGATCCGGTCACCATCCAGATCAGCACGTAGATGCCGAACAGCAAAAGCGTCAGGATAGCTGCAATACCTTCCCGCGACAGCCAACTCGAGCGCCATTGGCTGAGCGCCCGCCAGGCCCGTTCCGGATGGCCCAGATGGAATGTCGATGCCAGAAGACCAGCCACCGCCAGTCCGCCGCCGACGAGACCGACGAAAAAAACCCACACCGCGGAGGCATCCACCGGAAACCCGAGCCCAAGCAGGAAGATCATGCCCAGCCCGGCGCCTGAAGTGACAGTAAAGAAGATGACGGAAACAGCAGGATGCATGGGATTATCCGAGTTTGTCGAGTGCGGCGTCGAGCCATCCGAGGAACCCGTCAGCCTTGGGCACGGGCGCTGAAACTCTGGTCGACGCTGCGGCGGGCTGGGGACGGGTCTTGGGCCGCGGCGGCAGGTATTTGTTCACCGGGCGTGTACCCATTTCAGGCATCAGGTCGATCCCGCCACGCTCGGCCACCAGTTGCGAGACAGTCGACGCCGGATCGTTGAAATCGCCAAAGTGCCGCGCACTGGAAGGGCAGGTGCGCACGCAGGCCGGAATCCGGTCTTCTTCCGGCAGGGTTTCGCTGTAGATCCGGTCGACGCAGAGCGTGCATTTCTTCATCACGTTTTCGACCGGGTCCATCTCGCGCGCGCCATAGGGACAGGCCCAGGCGCACAACCCGCAACCGATGCATAGGTCCTCGTCAACCAGCACAATGCCATCCTCTGGCCGCTTGTAGCTGGCCCCGGTCGGGCACACAGTCACGCAGGGCGCATCGTCGCAATGCAGGCAGGATTTCGGAAAATGCACAATCTGCGCCGGAGCATCCTCTGGCGTGACCTCAAACGTGTGGATCCGGTTCAGCCAGGCTCCGGAGACATCGGCGCCATAGGCATCGACATCGCTGAGCGGTGAGGCGCCCGCACTGGTGTTCCATTCCTTGCAATTGACGGCGCAGGCATGACAGCCGACGCAGGTGTCGAGATCGATGACGAGGCCGAGCCGTTTTTCGGTCGATGCGGGCAAACTGGTCATTCAGCGGCCTCCACACCGAAGCGCACAATATCCGGCGCCGGCCTGACCGGGCTTTTCTGCGGACCGGCATGCGGCAGGCTTTGGCCGGTGCTCTGGTCTGGGTCCTTGCGGATCGCCACACGCAAGTCGAACCAGGCCGCCTGGCCGGTAATAGGATCCGAATTGGCCCAGCGGCGGCCGTCGCCTTTTGCTGGCAGCAACTCGTCGATCAGATGGTTGAGCAGGAAGCCGCGTGTCGCCTCCGGCGCGTCGGTGTCGAGCGCCCAGGCGCCGGCCCTTTTGCCGATGGCGTTCCAGGTCCACAGCGTCGAGCCGTTGACTGCATCCATGCGGGCAATCCTCACCCGGATCTCGCCGGATTGCGACGACACCAGTGCCCAGTCTCCATTGACCAGTCCCTGGCTGTCACAGACATCGCCCGGCACATAGAGCACATTTTCACCGTGGATCTGCCTCAGCCAGGCATTCTGCGATCCCCAGGAATGATACATCGCCGCGGGACGCTGGGTGATCGCGTGCAACGGGTAGGCGTCTTCACTCAGTCCATTATCCGCAAAGGGCGGATACCATGTCGGCAGCGGATCGAAGCAGGTCCTGATCCGTTCCCGGTGATGCTCCGGCGGCACTGGCTTGATCTTGCCTTCGGCGGCGAGCTGAAACTTGCGCAAGGGTTCGAGATAGAGCTGGAAGATGTTTTCCAACGGCCCGTCCTGCAGGCCCTTCTCGATCGCCCAGTCGCTCCACGCCCGGTTGGCGTGTTTGAAGTAGTGCGCTTCTTCCGGCACGTGCACCTGCGAGAAGCCGCCATTTTCGATGTAGCGCTTGAGTTGATCGGGGTTGGGCTTGCCGCGCCCGGTCTGCTCGCCGTCCTCGCCACGCCATCCCGACAGCGGTCCGATACCCGGTTTGCGCTGGTGATTGACGATGTAGTCGGCGTAGTCCTTGTAGACCGGCGACCCGTCCTCGGTGACCATGCCCGGAAGCTTCAGCCGTGCGCCGAGATCAAGCAGTACGCTCTGGAAGCCGCGCACATCCCGGTCCGGTTCGACCACCGGCCAGCGGATCGAATCGCACAAGGCCTCGGGTTCGCTGATTGGCCGGTCCAACAGCGAAATGCAGTCGTACCGTTCCAGATAGGTGGTGTCGGGCAGGATAAGATCGGCAAACGCCACCATTTCGGACGAATAGGCGTCCGAATAGATGATCTTCGGGATCACGTAGTCGCCATTATCGTCCTTGTCGGTCAGCATATCCATCACCGACGAGGAGTTCATCGACGAATTCCACGCCATGTTGGCCATGTACATGAACAAGACATCGATGCCGTAGGGATCGCGCGCATGCGCATTGGAAATCACCATGTGCATCATGCCGTGCGCCGACAGCGGTGCATCCCAGGAAAATGCCTTGTCGATGCGCTGCGCGGTCTCGCCATCGGCTTCCAGCAGCAGGTCTTCCGGCCCGCGTGGATAGCCCAGATGCGGACCCGCCAGCGCAGTGTCGGCGCAAGCGCCGCCGTGCGGTCGCGGCTGACCAGCCACCGGCCGTGGATAGGGCGGCTTGAACCGGAACCCGCCGGGACAATCGATCGAGCCAACCAGGATCTGCAGCATGTGCAGCGACCGGCAGGTCTGGAACCCGTTGGAGTGCGCCGAGATGCCGCGCATCGCGTGAAACGCCACCGGCCGCCCGATCATCCGCTCGTGCCGCTCGCCCTTCATGTCGGTCCAGGGTTGCTCGATGATCACTTCGCGCTCGAACGCGGCTTCCGCAATCTCGCCGGCGATCCGGGTGATGGTCTCGGCCGCGATCCCGGTGCGTTCAGCCACCGCGGCGGGCGCATACTGCTCATCAAGATATTTTTCGGCCAGCAATTCGAACACCGGTGTCGCGGTGCGGCCATCGGGCAATTCGAACCGGCCTTTCAGCGCCGGTTTGATCCCCGGTGTGGCGGACGAGGCAATCTTTCCGCTTGCTCTTTCTGCAACCAGCGGCGTTCCATCCTCGTCGCGGGCAAACAGGCCGTGGCCCGCGCCCTCGGGATCGTCAATCACCAGCCAGGGCGCATTGGTGTAGCGGATCAGGTAATCGACATCGATCTTGCCGTTGCGCATCAGTTCATGCACCAGCGCCAGGATCAGCAATCCGTCGGTGCCCGGCGTGATGCCGAGCCATTCATCGGCAATCGCGTTGTAGCCGGTGCGCACCGGATTGACACCGATCACCTTGACGCCGCGCTCCTTGAGCTTGCCCAGGCCCATCTTGATCGGGTTGGAATCATGGTCCTCGGCAACGCCGAAAATCATGAACAGCTCGGTCTTCTCCCAGTCCGGTGCACCGAACTCCCAGAACGCGCCGCCCATCGTGTAGATGCCGGCAGCCGCCATGTTGACCGAGCAGAAGCCGCCATGGGCGGCGTAATTCGGAGTGCCGTATTGTTGCGCCCACCAGCCGGTCATCGACTGGCTCTGGTCGCGCCCGGTGAAGAATGCGAGCTTGCGCGGATCGGTGCGCCGCACCTCCCCGAGCCAGTCTGTGGCGAGCTCCAGCGCTTCGTCCCACTCGATTTCCTTGAACTCACCGGAGCCGCGTTCGCCGGTCCTCAGCAACGGCTTCTTCAGCCGCGCCGGCGAGTAATGCTGCATGATCCCCGCCGAGCCCTTGGCGCAGAGCACGCCCTTGTTGATCGGGTGATCACGGTTGCCCTCGATATAGCTGACCTTGCCGTCTGCCATATGGACATTGATGCCGCAGCGGCAGGCGCACATGTAACAGGTGGTCTTGTGAATCTCGGTCTTGCCGTCAGCTGTGCCTGAAGCCCTGCTGGTCTGGTTCATTCACCCTCCCCGAGACGCGCAGTCCGAATGCTCGGTTTCACCGCGTTCTGGTCTCCGCCGTATCCGGCAAATTGTCTGCGACTGCCTCCGCTATCGCCAAGCTCAAGCGGACTGCCAAGGCGGGCAAATGTCAAGTCTGGCACGTAAAGCCAGATCGACTACCTCTAGGTCCAGATCACCCAGATGGTCAGGTTTCTGAAGCATGTCCTCGAGGTGCCAGCCTATTGGAAACCAAGCGCAAAACAGCAGTTTCAACTCAATGGGGGCGCGGTGGATCAGCGGGCAGCCTTGCCGGGCTTGGTGCAATAAAGACCGTGAAGCACCTCAAGCACCGCGGCAACGTCCTTGCCTTTCAGCGAATAGTAGATGGTTTGGGCGTCGCGCCGGGTGTTGACCAGATCGGCATCACGCAGCTTGCGCAAATGATGCGACATTGCCGGTTGCGACAGGCCCGCCATGTCGGCAAGCTTGAGCACGCTCTGTTCGCCGTCGAGCAGGATACAGAGAATCCGCAAACGCACCGGCTGCGACAGCATTTCCATCAGCTTCGCCGCTTCGCCCATGCGGGGCTCCATCTCGAGCATGTCCTGCGCGTCAAGCATATCCGGCATCCTGTTTCCAAAACATCAATAATCCCTTATATAAGGAGGTTTTCGGGATGTTTCAATCGGGGACTGCCCGTGTGCTGCCCCGCAGGACGAGTTCCACCTCGAGAATTGTCGTCTCGATCGCCGGGCTGGTGTTGGTCCGGATGTGGTCGATCAGCATCTCGGCTGCATAAAGGCCCAGCTTTTTGCGCGGTTGTCGAATGGTGGTCAGCGCCGGAATGAAGCGGCGGGCGATGTCGATATCGTCAAACCCCACAACCGAGACGTCGCCGGGCACCGAGACATTGTTCCGCGCCAGTTCCGAGATGAAACCAAAGGCCATCTGGTCGGACTGGCAAAACACCGCTCCGGGGCGACCTTCAAGTGCAAGCCAAGCCTGGGCTGCCCGCGCGCCTGATTCAAGACTGAAATCGCCCGAAAAAACGTGAGACGGATCCAGCACAAGGCCGCGTTTGGCAATTTCTGCTTTCGCGCCGGCGTTTCTTGTATGCGTGAGCACATTGTCGTGCGGGCCGGCCAAGATGCCAATCCGGCGGTGCCCCAATTCCGCAAGATGCGCGACTGCAAGGCCAGCGCCGAGTGTGTTGTTGGCCCGCACCGAGGAAAATTCGCCTTTCGGGGTCCACTCACAGGCAAAGATGATCGGCGGTGCCCCGGATCCAGAACTCGCCACTGCGAGGATTTCATCAGGCAGCGAGCCGTCCAGCGCTATGATGCCGTCGGCGCGGGTGGCATGCAGATATTCCAGCACCAGCTGCGGCTTGGTGTGCGCCTGCCGTGTGTCGACAACCAGCATGTTGATGTCGACTTCCGACAGCGCCGTTTCGATCCCCGCGAGAATCTCGGAGAAAAACGGGTTGCCCAGATTGGGAACCAGAACCACGATCGCGCCGGTGCGCTGGCGCCGCAGGTTGCGCGCTGAGAGATTGACCCGGTACCCGCTCTTTTCCGCAGCAGCAAGAACGATGTTACGTGTTGATTCTGCTACGGTTTCCGGTTTGCTCAAGGCCCGGCTGACGGTCGCTGTCGAAACCCCTGCGAGCCTTGCGACATCGGTGATCCTCGGTACTTTTATTTCCATGATGTGCTTGATTCCCGCTTCTGCGAGACGTGCTTGAGGCACGTTACGCAAATATCACTTGACTCCAAAACTCATCGCGGTCAACCTTTATGTAATCGATTGCACTGCAGCAATGCCATTGCCAATGTAATCGATTGAAAACGGTGTGAGGACACCGGTGGGCCCGGACAGCTGCGTCAGAGCAACGAGGCCGGGAGGAGGAACATTCCTGGGAGGGAACTCGATGAACACATTCAAGCTTTTTCTGGCTGGTGCGTCCGCACTGGCACTCTCGACATCCGTGAATGCGACCGATCTGGAGGTCACCCATTGGTGGACATCCGGCGGTGAAGCCGCGGCTGTGGCCGAATTCGCCAAGGCGTTTGACGCCACCGGCAACAAGTGGGTCGACGGCGCCATCGCTGGCGGCGGCGGTACGGCCCGCCCGGTGATGATCTCGCGTATCACCGGCGGCGATCCGATGGCGGCGACCCAGTTCAACCATGGTCGCCAGGCCGAGGAGCTGATCGAAGCCGGCCTGATGCTCGACCTGACCGAACTGGCAGAGAAGGAAGGCTGGAAGGACATCGTCAATCCGTCGAACCTGCTCGATAGCTGCACTCTTGATGGTCGCATCTATTGCGTTCCGGTCAATATCCATTCGCCACAGTGGCTATGGCTCTCGCATGCCGCCTTCGAAAAGGCAGGCGTCGCTGTTCCCAGCAATTGGGACGAATATGTTGCCGCAGCACCGAAGCTGCGCGAAGCCGGCATCCAGCCGCTCGCTCTGGGTCAGCAGCCCTGGCAGTCGAACCTGCTCTTCGGTGCCGTTCAGATCGGTGTCGGCGGACTTGATCTGTGGAAGCAGGTCAATATGAGCAAGGACGTCGAAGCGGCAGCAGGCTCGGAAATGGCCGCGGTCTTCGAGGCCATGGGCGACGCCCGCGAAATGGCCGACGGCTCCAATGTCCAGGACTGGAACCAGGCCACTAACATGGTCATCACCGGCACGGCCGGCGGTCAGATCATGGGTGACTGGGCGCAAGGTGAATTCCAGGTTGCCAATCAGGTGGCAGGCGAGGACTACACCTGCCTGCCGGGTCTGGGGGTACATGAGTATCTCTCCACCGGTGGCGATGCGTTCTATTTCCCCAAGCTCGATGATGCGGACAAGACCGCAGCCCAGCTTGAGCTCGCCTCCATGATGATCTCGAAGCAGGCCCAGGTCGCCTTCAACCTGAAGAAGGGATCGCTGCCGATCCGTGGCGATATCGACCTTTCGGCTGCCAATGACTGCATGAAGAAGGGCCTGGAAATCCTCGCTACCGGCAATCTGCTGCCGTCCGGCGACATGGTGTTCTCGGCTGATACCCAGACCCAGTTCAATGATCTCATGGTCGAGTTCCTGAACGACAAGGATATCACGCCGGAAGAGGCCCATAAGCGCTACGTCGCCATCGTCGAAGCCGCTGACTGATCAGAACTTTGATCGCGCCGCCGGCCCGCATCACTTGCTGGCCGGCGGTCATCAGTCACCTGGAGACCGTCGATGACCACGACCAGCACGCCTGTGACCGCGCAGCGTCCGATAAGCCTGTTTCGCAACAAGGCAGCCAAGATTGCCGCCATTCCGATGATCCTGACAGCCATCGTGGTGTTCATGGGCGGGACCATCTGGACGATCGTCTTCTCGTTCACCAAGTCCAAACTGCTGCCCAAGGCCAACTTCATCGGCCTCGATCAGTATGAGCGCCTCTGGTCGAGCTCCAAATGGGGCATCGCCATCGAGAACCTGCTGATCTACGGCATTTGCTCGCTGATTTTCTCGCTGGTGATCGGCTTTGTTCTCGCCGCCTTGCTGGATCAGAAGATCCGCTTCGAGAACACATTCCGCTCCATCATGCTCTACCCCTTTGCCCTGTCATTCATTGTCACGGGCCTGGTCTGGCAGTGGATCCTCAATCCCGATTTCGGCATCCAGAAAGTGGTGCGCTCGATGGGTTGGGAAAGCTTTTCCTTTGACCCGCTCAACAACCAGGAAATCGTCATCTACGGCATTCTCATTGCCGGCCTGTGGCAGGGCACCGGCCTGATCATGTGCCTGATGCTGGCAGGCCTGCGCGGCATTGACGAGGACATCTGGAAGGCCGCCCGCGTTGACGGCATCCCGGCTTGGAAAACCTATATCTTTATCGTCATTCCAATGATGCGGGCTGTTTTTGTCACCACCCTGGTGATCATCGCCTCGGGCATCGTCAAGCTTTACGATCTGGTTGTCGCCCAGACGTCCGGCGGCCCCGGCATCGCATCGGAAGTCCCGGCCAAATACGTCTATGACGCGATGTTCCTGTCGCAGAATCTCGGCCAGGGCTTTGCCGGCTCGACCATGATGCTGCTGGCGGTTCTGATCGTCCTCATCCCCTGGGCCTACATGGAATTCGGAGGACGCCAGCGTGACTGACGCAACCATTCACAGCACCCCTGTCGACACACGTGCCTCCGCGTCGCCTGGCCTGGTGGACGGCCCGCGCGGGGCCAAGCCCAAGCGCGCCATCTCGCCGCGCAATGTCTTCATCTACGGCACGCTTTTGCTGGTCTCGATCTACTATCTGCTGCCACTTTACGTGATGATCGTCACATCGCTGAAGGGCATGCCGGAAATCCGGCTCGGCAACATCTTTGCCCCGCCGGTGGAAATCACCTTCGAGCCCTGGGTCAAAGCCTGGGCAACCGCCTGCACCGGGCTCAATTGCGAAGGCCTGTCGCGCGGCTTCTGGAACTCGGTGCGGATCACCATCCCATCCGTCGTGCTGTCGATCGCAATTGCCTCGGTGAACGGTTATGCGCTGGCCAACTGGCGCTTCAAGGGGGCTGATGTCTTCTTCACCATTCTGATCTTCGGCGCCTTCATTCCCTACCAGGTGATGCTCTACCCGATCGTCATCCTGCTGCGCGAACTGGGCATCTATGGCACGCTCTGGGGCCTGATCCTGGTTCACACCATCTTCGGCATGCCGATCCTGACGCTCCTGTTCCGCAACTATTTCACCACGGTGCCGGAAGAGCTGTTCAAGGCCGCTCGTGTTGATGGCGCGGGTTTCTGGGGCATCTATTTCAAGATCATGCTGCCGATGAGCCTGCCGATCTTCGTCGTCGCCATCATCATCCAGATCACCGGTATCTGGAACGACTTCCTGTTTGGCGTGGTCTACACCAAGCCCGATGTCTACCCGATGACGGTTCAGCTCAACAATATCGTCAACTCGGTTCAGGGCGTCAAAGAGTACAATGTGAACATGGCCGCGACCATCATCACCGGGCTCGTTCCCCTGTTCATCTATTTCGTTTCCGGGAAACTTTTCGTGCGCGGCATCGCCGCCGGTGCGGTGAAAGGCTAACTATCGTGACCAGTGTATCGATCCGTGATCTGACCTTGAAATTCGGATCCCTTGAAGTTCTCAAATCGCTCAACATCGATATCGATGAAGGCGAGTTTCTGGTCCTTCTCGGGCCCTCGGGCTGCGGCAAGTCCACGCTGCTCAACTGCATTGCCGGACTGCTCGACATTTCCGACGGCCAGATCTTCATCGGCGGCAACAACGTCACCTGGTCACAGCCCAGCGAACGCGGCATCGGCATGGTGTTCCAGTCCTATGCCCTCTATCCGCAGATGTCGGTCGAGGGCAATCTGGCTTTTGGTCTGAAAAACGCCCGGATGCCGAAGGACGAGATCGCCAGTCGCATTGCCCGCGCGGCGGAAGTGCTGCAGATCGAGCCACTGCTTCAGCGCAAGCCGGCGCAGCTTTCCGGCGGCCAGCGCCAGCGTGTCGCCATCGGCCGCGCCCTTGTGCGTGATGTCGATGTCTTCCTGTTTGACGAGCCCTTGTCCAATCTCGACGCCAAGCTGCGCGCCGAGCTGCGCGTTGAAATCAAGCGCCTGCATCACCGGCTCAAGAACACCATGATCTACGTGACCCACGACCAGATCGAGGCGCTGACGCTGGCCGACCGCATCGCCATCATGCGCAACGGCATCATTCAGCAGCTCGATACGCCGCACGAAATCTACAACCGGCCAGTCAATCTCTATGTCGCGGGTTTCATGGGCTCGCCGGGCATGAACTTCATCGAGGGCGAAATCTCAGGCGCCGGAGAATCCAGTTTCAATTTCGCCACTACGCAGATCCCGCTCGCCCGCTATCCGTTTGCTCAGGCCGACCGGCCCAACAAGGCCATTTTTGGCATCAGGCCGGAGCATGTCAGCTGCGGTGCCGCAGCAGTTGATGAACCCTTCAGCATCGACGTGGAAATCGAGGTGGTAGAGCCGATGGGCGCCGATACGCTTGTCTGGGCCGTGCTCGACGGCAAGGAGTTCCGGTTCCGGGTCGATGGGCAAAGCCCGCTGCATGCCGGTCAGACGGTTCGCATCGGCTTCGATCCGGCCAAGGCCTCCATTTTCGATGCGGTGAGCGAACTGCGGCTCTGACGCACGGCGGCAAACCTGCACAACCACTGCCTAACCAGGAAAGTTCAAACCGATGAATTTCTCATTTCAGCTTTACAGCGCCCGTAATTTCCAGCCCTGGTCCGACGTCTTGAAGATGCTCGCCGCTGCCGGATACAAGAATGTCGAAGGTTTTGGCGGCGTCTATGAAGACCCGGCGGGCTTTCGCAAGCTGATGGACCAGAATGGCCTCGCCATGCCGTCGGGCCACTTCTCGATCGATGCCCTTGAGGGCGATCTGGATGGTGCCCTCAAGACGGCCTCGACCCTCGGCATCAAGCAGATCTATTGTCCTCATATAGCAGCTGAACTGCGCCCCACCGACAAGTCCGGCTGGCAGGCCTTTGCCGCACGGCTGGGTGCTGTGGGTGAGAAGGTCCGCGCCGCGGGTTACGGTTTTGGCTGGCACAATCATGATTTCGAATTCGTGCCGCTTGGCGATGGATCAGTCCCGATGCAGATCCTGCTGGAGACGGCACCCGAGCTGGAATGGGAAGCCGACATCGCCTGGGTCATTCGCGGCGGTGCCGATGCGGCGGACTGGATTGCCCGCTTTGGCAGCCGGATCACCGCCGTCCACGTCAAGGATATTGCACCGGCAGGCGAAGCAGCCGACGAAGACGGCTGGGCCGATGTCGGCCACGGCACCGTCGACTGGACGGCTCTGTTCACGCAGCTCAAGTCAAGCGCGCCGGCAACGCTTTTCATCATGGAACATGACAACCCCTCCGACATCAGCCGCTTCGCTTCGCGATCGCTCGACTGGTGCCGCAGCGCTTCGGAGTAACGGATATGGCAAAAGTTCTGGGCGTCGGCATCATCGGATGCGGCAACATTTCCACCTCCTATCTGGGGCTGGCGCCCCTGTTCAAGGGCATCGAGGTTCGCGCTTGTGCCGACATCAACATGGACGCCGCCAAGGCCCGCGCCGCTGAATATGGCATCCGCGCCCAGAGCGTTGAGGACATGCTGGCGTCAGACGACATCGATATGGTCGTCAACCTCACGGTGCCTGCGGTGCATTATGCCGTTTCGGCTCAGGTGCTGGATGCGGGCAAGCACGTGTTTTCGGAAAAACCCTTCGTGCTCTCGGTGGAAGAGGGCCGCGATCTGGCCGAACGGGCAGCCAAAAAGGGTCTGCGCGTCGGTTCTGCCCCCGATACCTTCCTCGGTGGGGCGCATCAGCTGGCACGGCATCTGGTCGAGAGTGGCGCTGCCGGCCGCATCACCGGCGGCACCTGCCATGTGCTGAGCCCCGGCATGGAACACTGGCACCCCAATCCGGATTTCTTCTTCAAGCCCGGCGGCGGCCCGATCCTTGATCTCGGCCCCTATTACATTTCCAATCTGGTGCAGCTGATCGGGCCGGTGGTCCGCGTTGCGGCGATGACCTCAATCCCCAGCCCGGAGCGCAAGATCACCTCCGAGCCGCGCCATGGCGAGATGATCACGGTGGAAACCCCGACCACCGTGCAGGCCATCCTTGAATTTGCCAACGGCGCGGTCATCACACTTGGTGCAAGCTGGGATGTCAAAGCCCACGGCCATCGCCCGATGGAACTCTACGGCACCGAAGCCAGCGTGATTGTGCCTGATCCGAATTTCTTCGGTGGCAAGGTCGAGCTGGTTGGACAGGACGGAGAAGCGCGCGATTTGCCCGCATGGGATCATGCACTCGGCGTGCCCAACCAGCAGCACAATCAGGGCATGATGGCCAATTACCGTACGGCAGGCTTGGCCGACATGGCGCTCGCGATTCTCGAAAACCGGCCGCACCGTTGCTCGCTTGAATTTGCGCTGCATGTGGTAGATGTCATGACTGCCATTCTCCGTTCGGGAGAAACCGGAGCGTTCATTCGCCCGACCACAAGCTGCGAGCAGCCGGCCCCGCTTGGTATCGAGGAAGCGGCGGCGCTGCTGAACAAGAAAGATACCTAGATATGTGGAAACCCTCACCCGACCGCTACGACTCCATGAGCTACCGCCGCACCGGCCGTTCCGGGCTCAAACTGCCGGCGATCTCGCTCGGCCTGTGGCACAATTTCGGCGGTGACACGCCGCACGAGCTCAAGCGCGAATTGTGCCGCACCGCGTTTGATCACGGCATCACGCATTTCGATCTGGCCAACAATTACGGTCCGCCTCCCGGCTCGGCTGAAACCGCTTTCGGCGAAATCCTGAAGACCGATTTCCATGGCTTGCGCGATGAGATGGTGATCTCGTCGAAGGCTGGATACGGCATGTGGCCCGGACCCTACGGCGAATGGGGCAGCCGCAAATATCTTGTTTCCAGCTGCGACCAGAGCCTCAAGCGCATGGGCCTCGACTATGTCGATATCTTCTATTCGCACCGTTATGATCCCGATACGCCGCTTGAAGAAACCATGATGGCGCTCGATCACATCGTCCGTTCCGGGCGGGCGCTCTATGCAGGCATCTCCAGCTACAATTCCAAGCGCACCAAGGAAGCCGCCGCGATCCTCAAGCAGCTCGGAACGCCATGCCTGATCCATCAGCCAAGTTATTCAATGATCAACCGCTGGGTCGAGGATGACGGCCTGCTCGACACACTGGATGAAGAAGGCATCGGCTCGATCGTCTTCTCGCCGCTGGCCCAGGGCATGCTGACCACCAAGTACCTCGACGGTATTCCCGACGACAGCCGCGCGGCCCAGGAAAAGTCGCTTCAGACTGGCTTCCTCAACGAGCGCAACCTCAACAACATCAAGGCGCTCAACGAGATCGCCAAGCGCCGCGGCCAGACCCTTGCGCAAATGGCGCTCGCCTGGGTGCTCCGCGGTGGCCGGGTGACAACAGCCCTGATCGGCGCCAGCAAGCCGCAGCAGATCATCGATTGTGTCGGTGCGCTCGACAATCAGGAGTTCACCGAGGCTGAGCTCGCTGAAATCGATACCTATGCCCGTGATGCGGACATCAACCTGTGGGCGGCATCGTCTGAGAGGAAGGGACCTTCGAGAAAATGATAGAAAATCCGATTCTGCCCGGCTTCAATCCGGACCCTTCGATCTGCCGGGCAGGACCGGACTATTACATCGCCACCTCGACCTTCGAGTGGTATCCCGGCGTCCAGATCCATCACTCGACGGATCTGGTCAACTGGCGGCTGGCGAACCGCCCGCTTACCCGCGCCAGCCAGCTCGACATGCGCGGCAATCCGGACTCATGCGGCATCTGGGCGCCTTGCCTGTCGTGGGCCGACGGGCTGTTCTGGCTGGTTTACACCGATGTCAAACGGCTCGATGGCAACTTCAAGGATGCGCACAACTACATCGTCACCGCGTCCGACATCACCGGTCCCTGGTCCGATCCGGTCTACGTCAATTCCTCGGGTTTCGATCCGTCGTTGTTCCACGATGACGACGGCCGCAAATGGTTCCTCAACATGGTCTGGAATCACCGCACGGAGTCCGTTGGCGGGAGCCCCAAGCACCCGGCTTTCGCAGGCATTCTGGCACAGGAATATGATGCGAAGGCAGGCAAGCTGATCGGCGAGCCGGTCAACATCTTCGCCGGCAGCGATCACGGGCTGGTTGAAGGGTCGCATTTGTTCAGGCGCGATGGCTGGTACTACATCACGGTGGCCGAAGGCGGAACCGGCTATGATCATGCCGTCACCATGGCCCGTTCGCGCAATCTGACGGGGCCTTACGAGCTCCATCCCGACACCTTCCTGATGACGTCCAAGGATGCGCCCGACGCCGTGTTGCAGCGCGCTGGTCACGGCCAGATGGTCGAGACGCCGGAGGGCGAGGTCTACCACACCCATCTCTGCTCACGGCCCTTGCCCGGTGTGCGCCGGTCTCCGCTGGGCCGGGAAACGGCGATCCAGAAATGCGTCTGGGGCGAGGATGGCTGGCTGCGGCTGGTCCAGGGCGGCCTGGTCCCCGATGTCGAGGTGCCCGCACCCGATCCGGCGAGCCGCAAACTGCCGGACGAGGCCATCCACCGGGATTTCACCGGCGACATCTTGCCGGAAGAATTCCAGTGGCTCCGCACGCCGCACCCGGAACGGATTTTCTCGCTGACCGGCTCCGCGCTCAGGTTACACGCGCGCGAATCCATCGGCAGCTGGTTCGAACAGGCGCTGGTGGCGCGGCGGCAGGAGCATCTGGGTTTCCGTGCCGAGACCGGCGTCAGCTTTGCGCCGCGCAATTTCCAGCAGACCGCCGGGCTGGTGCATTATTACAACCGCAACAAGTTCCACTATCTCGCCGTCACCTGGCATGAAGAGCACGGCCGTGTGCTGTCCATCCTGAGCTGTCCCGGAGACTGGCCCGACGGCAAGCTGCAGTTCCCGCTCGAAAAGCCGGTTGCCTTGCCGGATGAGGGCGCGGTTGAACTGGCAATGAATGTCGATGGCGCGGATTTGCGTTTCTTCTACAGACTACCCGGTGAAGACTGGCAGCCTGTCGGCCCCGTGCTTGATGCCAGCGTGATTTCCGATGAAGGTGGCCGCGGCGAGCACGCCTCGTTCACCGGCGCATTCGTCGGGATGGCGGCCTTCGACACTTCTGGCAGCGCGATTGAGGCGGATTTTGACCGTTTCACCTACATCCCGACGGACAGTTGATGCGCAGCCAGCTGTGCATCTACGAGCTTTCCACCGGTGCGGTCGAGGAAGTGCTGGCAACCCCGCGTCTGATCGAGGCGCCGAACTGGACGCCTGATGGCACCTCGCTAGTGGCGAATGGCGATGGCCGCATGTTCCGGGTTCCGCTTGATGCGCCGGAGCTCGTCGCCATCGACACCGGGCATGCCGTCAACTGCAACAATGACCACGGCATCTCGCCCGATGGCCGCCGGCTGGTGATCAGCGATTCCACCGACACAGGGCAATCCTGCATCTGGGTTCTGCCGATCACCGGCGGAACCCCGCGCCGTGTCACCGCCAAGGTGCCGTCCTGGTGGCATGGCTGGTCTCCTGACGGCAGGACGCTGGCCTATGTCGGTTGCCGCGATGGTGAATTCGGCCTTTACACAATCGGAGTCGACGACGGTGACGAACAGCACCTTGTCAGCGGCGGTGGCCATTATGATGGCCCCGATTATTCGCCCGACGGCGCCTGGATCTGGTTCAATTCCGACCGCAGCGGCAGCATGGACCTGTGGCGAATTCCGGCCGCTGGCGGCGCGCCCGAGCAGATGACAAATGACGACCGGGTGAACTGGTTCCCCCATCCCGCACCCGATGGCAGGTCGGTGCTCTATCTCAGCTATGAGCCCGGAACTGAAGGCCACCCACGTGACCGCGATGTTGAATTGAGATTGCTCGACCTGGCCGATGGTTCGGTCTCTACGCTGTTGGCGTTGGTTGGTGGCCAGGGCACCATCAATGTGCCCTGCTGGTCGTCCGATGGCAGCCGCTTTGCATTCGTTCGCTATGAACGTGGCGGGAGCTGACCGCGCTCGCCGGGCCCGATCCTGACCGAGGCGGATGAGCCTACCAGTGCGGCGGAGGCTGATTGGCGGGAGGAGCGTCGGCGCCGTCTTCCAGATCCTGAAACCGGTCAGTGAGCCGTCCAAGTTCATTGCGCAATTTCTCGTTCTGTTTCCAGCCTTCGGTCAATTGCCGAGACAGATCCTCGATTGCCGCTTGCTGGTGCGCGACCAGTTCCTCAAGCCGCACCAGGCGGGTTTCAGTGTCCATGTTCGCCTCTGTGTTCTGGGTCATTGCGCGATATCCCCAAGGATCGCCCGCCACGTGTCGGGCAGCTGAACCGGCCGTCGTGTGTTGCGGTCGACATAGACGTGGACAAATCTGCCGTCGGCAAATGCCGTGTCCTCGTCATTGCGAAACAGGCCGATTATGTAGGTCACCGAGGACCCGCCAAGCCGCTCGACGCTGACGCCAGCCGTGATCCTGTCCGGAAACATCGCTTCGGCGTGATAACGGCACCCGGTTTCCACCACCAGCCCGACAATCGCGCCATTCAGCGGATCGAGCAGGCCTTGCTCCATCAGCCACTGATTGATGGCGGTATCAAACAGCTGATAATGCACCACATTGTTCATGTGACCATAGATGTCATTGTCGGCCCAGCGGGTTTGCAGGCTGCGGAAGACCTTGAAGCTGGAGCGCGGCGGCGGTGGGGATCGTGTCATAGGCCTGCTTTCACCATGTCAAGCGCGCAAGAGCAAGAGTTCAGCTCCTCGTCACGACCACGCCGGTGTTGAAAACACCCGGCAACGAAACTGCGCTCTCAATTTGATTCTGGACTTTGCAATCGGAACTGTCGAGACTAAAGCATTGGCCCGAAAATTTGCATTGGTTTTCGAAAGGCCTCACACGACCTCAAAGGGAAGACGAGCTCAGCGTTTTGAATTGCGATGGGACGTTTTGGACCGAAAGCCGCGCCAGCTTAGATGGGTGATGGCAAACAATAAAAAAGACGAGGGGACATGAACGACATTGCCATTGAGCTGAAGGGGATCGACAAGAAGTTCGGCCTTGTTCACGCCAACAAGAACATCAATATGCGGGTCCGCAAGGGCACCATTCACGGAATCATCGGCGAGAACGGGGCTGGAAAATCGACCCTGATGTCGATCCTCTACGGCTTTTACCAGGCCGGCGCTGGCGACATCTTCGTCGACGGCAAAAAGACCGTGATCAAGGACCCGAATGCCGCCATCGCAGCCGGCATCGGCATGGTCCATCAGCACTTCATGCTGGTCGAGAACTTCACCGTGCTCGAAAACATCATGCTCGGCGCCGAGGAAAGCCAGGTTCTCAACGCCGGCATCACCAAGGCCCGCCAGGAACTCAAGCGGCTGGAGCAGGAATACGAGCTTGATGTCGACCCGGACGCGATCATCGAAGAGCTTCCGGTCGGCCTGCAGCAGCGCGTCGAAATCCTCAAAGCGCTTTACCGCGGTGCCGAAATCCTGATCCTTGACGAGCCCACCGGCGTGTTGACGCCGGCCGAGGCCGATCACCTGTTCCGCATCCTCGAACAGTTGAAATCCCAGGGCAAGACCATCCTGCTGATCACCCACAAGCTGCGCGAAATCATGGCGGTGACGGACGAAGTCTCGGTCATGCGCCGCGGCGAAATGGTTGCCACCCGCACAACGGCGGAAACCTCGGTGGAAGAACTCGCCGAACTCATGGTCGGCCGCCACGTATTGCTGCAGGTTGACAAGGGCCCGGCATCGCCCGGCGAAGTCTTGCTCTCGGTCGAAAACCTGTCGGTGCGCGATGGCCGCGGCGTCGATATGGTCAAGAATGTCTCGTTTGATGTCCGCGCCGGCGAGATCGTCGGCATTGCCGGCGTCGCAGGCAACGGTCAGTCCGAATTGCTGCAGGCGATTTCGGGCATTCGCCGCGCCACCACCGGAAAAGTGCTGTTGCAGGGCGAACCCATCCACGTCACTGGCACCGCCGATCCATCAGAGCTCAGGCATCGTGGCCTCGCCCATGTGCCCGAAGATCGCCAGCACATGGGTCTGGTGCTGAAATTCGATGAAAGCGAGAACTCGATCCTCGGCTATCATGACGATCCGAAATATCTCAACGGCCTGTTTCTCAACATCGATGCAATCCGCAAGGATGCCGTCGACAAGATCGAGAAATATGACATCCGTCCCCCCAACCCGAAGCTGAAGACCGCGAATTTTTCCGGCGGCAACCAGCAGAAGATCGTTCTGGCGCGGGAAATGGAGCGCGATCCGGCGGTCCTCGTCATCGGGCAGCCAACCCGCGGTGTCGATGTTGGCGCCATTGAATTCATTCACAAGCGTATCATCGAAATGCGCGACGCCGGCAAGGCGGTGTTGCTGGTCTCGGTCGAACTCGACGAGATCCGTTCCCTGGCCGACCGGGTGCTGGTGATGTTTGACGGCCGCATTGTCGGCGAACGCGCACCGGACGCCGGCGAGGGTGAACTGGGCCTGCTGATGGCCGGCGTGGAAGATTCCAAGGAGGCAGCACAATGAGTGTGCCCTATGCAAAGCTGCCCGCCTGGGTGGATTACGGACTGATCCCGCTGATCAATCTGATCGTTGCCTTTCTGGTCGCCGGTCTTGTGGTTCTGGCGGTTGGCGAAAGCCCGTTGCGGGCCGCAAGCCTGCTGATCGAAGGCGCTTTCGGCTACGGCGAAGGCATCGGTTTCACGCTGTACTACGCCACCAATTTCATCTTCACCGGGCTGGCGGTTGCCGTCGCCTTCCATTGCGGGTTGTTCAACATCGGCGGCGAAGGCCAGGCCTATGTCGCAGGCCTCGGCGTGGCGCTGCCCTGCCTGTGGCTCGATCAGTTCGCGCCCTGGTATATTGTCTTTCCCGCAGCCATTCTCGGATCGGCAATGGTCGGAGGGTTCTGGGCCATGATCCCGGGTTGGCTGCAGGCCAAACGCGGCAGCCATGTGGTGATCACCACCATCATGTTCAATTTCATCGCCTCCAGCCTGATGGTTTATGTGCTGGTCGATGTACTCAAGCCGGCGGGCTCGATGGCGCCGCAAACCCGTGCGTTCACCGACGCCGGTCAACTGCCGCGGCTCGACTGGTTACTGGCCTCCGTCGGACTTGATATCGGCGGCGCGCCGTTCAACCTGTCCTTCCTGCTGGCGCTGGTCGCGGCCTTCGTCGTCTGGGTGGTGATCTGGCGCACAAAGCTCGGTTATGAAATCCGCACCATGGGGCACAGCCCCACGGCGGCAGCCTATGCCGGTATCCGCCAGAGCCGCATCATCATCATCACCATGATGATGTCGGGCGCACTGGCCGGCATGATGGCGCTGAACCCGATCATGGGCGACCAGCACCGCATGCAGCTCGATTTTGTCTCCGGTGCCGGTTTTGTCGGCATCGCCGTGGCTCTGATGGGCCGCTCACACCCTGTCGGCATTGTCCCGGCGGCCATTCTGTTCGGCATGCTCTATCAGGGTGGTGCGGAGATCTCGTTCGAGATGCCGCAGATTTCGCGCGACATGATCACCATCATCCAGGGCCTGGTGATTCTCTTCGCCGGTGCGCTCGAGAACATGTTCCGTCCGGCAATCACTGCATTTTTCGCCACACTCGGCGGCGCAGGCTCCGACAAACCCCTGCCAGCGGCGGAGTAAGACCATGGAATATTTTGAAACTCTCATCGTTATTCTGCAGTCCACTGTTCGAGTGTCCGTGCCGTTGATCCTCGCCGCTCTGGCGGGTCTTTATTCGGAACGTGCGGGCATTTTCGACATCGGCCTCGAAGGCAAGATGCTGGCCGCGGCCTTTGCCGGAGGCGCGGCCGCCGCGGTCACCGGCTCGGCTTTCATCGGCCTGTGTGGTGCAATTCTGGTCTCGGTCTGTCTGGCGCTGGTGCACGGCTTTGCCTCCATCACCCAGCGCGGCAATCAGATCGTCTCCGGCGTTGCCATCAACTTCATCGCGCTGGGTGCCACGGTCATCCTCGGTCAGGCCTGGTTCCGGCAGGGCGGACGCACTCCGCAGTTGAGCGGCGACGCCCGCTTCACCACGGTTGAGCTTCCCTTTGCCGCTGAACTCGCCGAGATCCCGATCCTCGGGCCGATCTATTCCGACCTGCTGTCGGGTCACTTCCTGCTCACCTACCTGGCGTTCATGCTGATTCCGTTCACCTGGTGGGTGCTTTACCGGACCCGCTTCGGGCTTCGGCTGCGCGCTGTAGGAGAAAACCCCGGCGCGGTTGATACGGCGGGAATTTCGGTGACCTGGATGCGTTACCGGGCGGTGATCTGCTGCGGCATCCTCTGCGGCATTGCAGGCGCCTATCTGTCGATGGCCATGACGGCAGGCTTCGTCAAGGGCATGACCGCGGGCAAGGGCTTCATAGCCCTTGCGGCGTTGATCTTTGCCAAGTGGAAGCCGGTCAATGTCATGTTTGCCTGTCTGCTGTTCGGTTTCCTCGATGCCATGTCGATCCGCATGCAGGGCAACGAGCTGCCGATCATTGGCGTGGTGCCGGTGCAGTTCATGCAGGCATTGCCCTATCTGCTGACCGTGATCCTGCTTGCTGGCTTCATCGGCAAGGCCATCCCGCCACGGGCGGGTGGCGTGCCTTACGTCAAGGAGCGATGAAATGGCGCAAGATCTGTTTGAAGCTGCCCGTGACGCCATGGCAAAATGTCATGCGCCTTATTCGAAGTTCCCCGTTGGTGCGGCCATTCGCGCCGACGATGGCAAGATCCACGCCGGAGCCAATATCGAGGTGATCTCGTTTCCCGAAGGCTGGTGTGCGGAAACCACGGCGATCAGCCACATGGTCATGGCTGGCGGCACCCGCATACGCGAAGTCGCGGTGATTGCCGAAAAGCTCGAACTCTGTCCGCCCTGTGGCGGATGCCGGCAGCGGCTGGCGGAGTTTGCCGATGCCGACACGCTGATTCATCTGTGCGATGCCGAAGGCGTCAAGAAGACGCTCAGGATGGATGAGCTTTTGCCCCATGCCTTCATCACCGAGGCACTCGGATGAGCCCGTCGGTTGATGTTCTCACAGAGCGGCTGCGCGGGCTGATGCCACGTCATGCCCTGGTGCTTGGATCCGGCCTTGGCTCGCTGGTCGAGACCGTCTCCGATCCGATCCGCATCCCCTATGGCGACCTGCCGGGCTTTCCCGAAAGCGGTGTATCCGGCCATGCCGGAGAGGTGGTTGCCGGTCTCATCGGCAAGACCCCGGTGGTGATCCTGTCCGGCCGCGTCCACTATTATGAACACGGCAAGGCCGACGCCATGCGCGCGCCGCTCGAGGCGCTCAAGGGCATTGGTGTTACCAACCTGATCCTGACCAACTCCGCCGGATCCTTGCGCAATGACATGCCGCCCGGATCGGTGATGCGGATTTCCGATCACATCAATTTCTCCGGCACAAATCCGCTGTTTGGCGAACCCAGCGATGGCCGCTTCGTCGGCATGACCAGCGCCTATGATACCGAGATGGGCGAGCGCATGAAGGCCGCTGCTCAAGCCACGGGAGCCGAGCTGCATGAAGGCGTCTACATGTGGTTTTCCGGCCCAAGCTTCGAGACCCCGGCGGAGATCCGCATGGCGCGGACATTGGGTGCGGACGCAGTCGGCATGTCGACGGTGCCCGAGGTCATTCTGGCCCGGTTCCTCGGCATCAACGTCATTGCCGCCTCGGTGATTACCAATTTCGGCGCCGGCATGACCGGTGGCGAGCTCAGTCACCAGGAAACCAAGGACATGGCGCCCATTGGCGGCAAACGCCTGTCGGCAATCCTGACCGCAATGTTTGAAAATCCGGAGCCAATCCATGGCTGACACAATCGATCTCACCTCACCCAAAGCCGTCGCAACGGCAGCCCTCTCCTGCCTCGATCTGACCGAGCTGGGCGATGCGGCGACCGAAGAAGCCACGCTGGCGCTGGTTGACCGCGCCATCAATGATTTCGGCTCGGTGGCGGCCGTCTGCATCTGGCCGCGTTTTGTGGCAGCCGCGCGGGCGAAGCTGGGCGAAACATCGCCGGTGCGGATCGCCACTGTGGTCAATTTCCCCTCCGGCGATCTGCCGGTTGAGGAGGTTGTTGCGGAAACCAGCCGTGCTGTAGCAGACGGCGCGGACGAGATCGATCTGGTCATTCCCTGGAAGGCGCTGATTGCCGGTGACGAGCAGGCCGTGCGCGACATGATCAGCGCCGTCCGTGCCGCAGCACCTGCACCCACCACACTCAAGACCATTCTGGAAACAGGCGAGCTGAAGGACCCGGCGCTGATTTCCCGCGCGTCCGATATCGCCCTTGAAGAACAGGCCGATTTCATCAAGACATCGACCGGCAAGGTTGCTGTCAACGCCACGCTGGAAGCAGCACGCATCATGCTTGAAGTGATCCAGCGATCCGGCAAAGCCGTCGGCTTCAAACCCGCCGGCGGCATCCGCACGGTGGAGGATGCGCGCGCCTATTTTGCCTTATGCGAGGAAATTCTCGGCGCCGGCTGGGTGTCGCCTGGCACCTTCCGCTTTGGCGCTTCGGGTCTGCTTGGCGATATCCTTGCCACGCTTGAAGACCGCTCGCCGGCTGCGGGGCAGGGAGAGGCCTATTGAGCTTGCTGCCGCAGGAGATCATCCGCTCCAAGCGCGACGGTGCTGAACTTGATCCCGCAGCCATCGCCGCCTTCATTGCCGGCTTTGCCGATGAAAGCGTCAGTGAAGGTCAGATCGCAGCTTTTGCCATGGCGGTGTTCTTTCAGGGCATGAACCATGCCGAGGCTGTGGCTCTGACGGTGTCGATGCGGGATTCAGGCGAGGTGCTGTCCTGGCCCGAGCTCGACCGCCCGGTGGTCGACAAGCATTCGACCGGCGGTGTCGGTGACAACATTTCGCTGATGCTGGCGCCGATTGCCGCCGCCTGCGGCCTGGCGGTGCCGATGATTTCCGGCCGTGGCCTCGGCCACACCGGCGGCACGCTCGACAAGATGGAATCGATCCCCGGCTACTCGGCAATGCCTGACAGCGCCTTGTTCCGCAAGGTGGTCGCCTCCTCGGGCTGCGCCATCATTGGCCAGACCGGCAATCTTGCGCCGGCTGACAAGCGCTTTTACGGAATTCGCGATGTTACCGCGACGGTCGAATCGGTGCCGCTGATCACCGCTTCGATCCTGTCGAAAAAGCTCGCAGCCGGGCTCGGCGGCTTGGTGCTGGATGTCAAATGCGGCAACGGCGCCTTTATGGACAATCCGGACCGGGCCAATGAACTGGCGCGCTCGCTTGTCGAGGTCGCCGTTGGCGCAGGCATGCCCACCACAGCGCTGGTGACCGACATGAACCAGCCGCTGGCGAGCGCCGCCGGCAATGCTGTCGAGGTCCGAAACGCTGCTGATTTTCTCACCGGAAAATCCCGCGACAGTCGGTTGCTCGACGTCACCCTTGCGCTGGCCGCCGAAATGCTGGTCTCGGGTGGTCTCGTAACCAATGTGGAAGATGCAAAAATTCGCGCACTCGCAGCACTTGTAGATGGAAGTGCAGCCGAGCGGTTCAACAAGATGGTGGCCGAGCTCGGAGGTCCAGTGGATTTTCTCGCTGATCCCGACCGCCATCTGGAGACCGCGCCGATTGTATCGGCCTGTCTTGCCGGACGGGAGGGATACGTCACCGGCTATGATACCCGCGCTGTCGGGTTGAGCGTGGTCGAGCTTGGAGGCGGACGCACAAGACCGGGTGACCCTGTCGATCATGCAGTCGGGCTGACACAATTGCTGCCCATCGGCACACGCTTGGAAAAAGACACACCGTTGGCGTTCATCCACGCCAGAACCGATGACCAGCTGGCACTCGCCGAGCAGCAATTGCGCGCAGCGGTGAAATTTGGAGAGTCGGCGCCGGATATAACACCGGTTGTCATCGGCCGTCACGGATAAGCAGGACGGTTGTCAGTGAGGGATTAGTTGAGCAGTTCCATCCGGTTGTTGTGGACCCGGTAGGATTGCAGCTTCGACATGAAACTCATGCCGATCAGGGTTGCTGAGAGCGCCTTGTCGTCAAGCACGAAGGCCTCCACGTTCTCCACCGAAATGGCCCCGATCTGCATTCGGTCGAGACTGATTTGCGCGGCGCTGGTCTTGCCGTTGGCCGTTCTCACCTGGTGCTTGTAGTCCGATTTAGACAGGCGAAGGCCGAGATGCCGTGCGGTCGTTTCGTTGATCGCCACATAGGTTGCCCCGGTATCGATAAGACCTTTCACGTTCCGGCCATTGATGCGGAAATCTGCCGAAAAATGCCCGTCCCTCGACATCGGAACAGTGGCCGTACGGACACCGGTCGTATAATGCGCGGTGGGTTTGGAAGCGGTCTTCTGCACTGTGGCGAGAACGGGCTCTTCCGGAGCGGCTTGCACATCAGCATCTCCGGCAACCAGCGCAGAAATATCCTGGGCATAGTAGGGCAGGCCTGAAATGGCGAGCACAGTACAGGATATGAGAAAGATGTTCTTGAGCATGCGGGCCCTCCAGATCGTGGGCCTATTCAACAGCCCTCAAGCTAATGGTCGATGAAAGAGCTGCGTTCGCAACAGAAAACCGGCCTGCTTGGTTAAGAAAAGATTAAGGTGTCTCGCATGTAAGCATGTACTAAAGCGGCGGTTTGTAGGTCAATAACTAGTAAGAGATGAATAGATGCAGTTTTTTGAGAACGTGCTTAACAATACGATAATCTTTCAGGCCTAGTTATGGGAGGCCGGACAAACCAGTCATGACAACTGGGACGTTGAAGTTCGACGTTCGCGGCCATTGAGGTCTGTTCTCAGATGTCGAGTTTTGTATGACGAGTATCCACACCAACCACGGTGCCACCGCAGCTTTGCAAACGCTTCGTGGCATAAATTCCAGCATGCACACCACGCAGAACCGCGTTGCCACCGGATACCGGGTCGAAACTGCGGCAGATGACGCGGCCTACTGGTCGATTGCCACCACCATGCGCTCGGACAACAAGGCACTGTCCGCCGTGGAAGATGCGCTCGCGCTCAGCGCAGCAAAGGTCGATATAGCCTACAATGGCATGGATGCATCCGTGGATATCCTTGATGAGATCAAGGCCCGCTTCGTGACCGCGCGGGAGCCCGGGGTCGACAGGGGCAAGGTGCAGAAAGAATTCGCCGAGTTCAAGCAACAGCTGGTCAGCATAGCCCAGTCAGCCACCTTCAGTGGTGAAAACTGGCTCTATCTCGCCACACCTTATGATGCTGCCAACAATTCTTCCGACAAGGAACTCGTCGGCGGTTTTACCCGTAGCAATGACGGCCTGATTTCCGTGCAGACCATCAAGCTCGATTTCCGTGACGAGACCCAGGTCGCCGAGCCTTCCGACACCTGGGCGATGTTTGATTTCATGACCGGGCACATCGGCGATCTTGGCATCGCCACCAGCCCCAATTTTGCGTGGGATGCGGGTTTTGCGACGGGATGGGTGCTGTTCAAGAGCCCCAGTCCCGCTGTCGCTGGCTATCCGACGGTCACCGAGATCGAACTCACGGCATCAACGACCAATGCCGAACTGGATGAAATGATCGTCACCATCGATGCCATGTTGCAATACGCCATCGAGAAAGCCTCGACCTACGGCACGGTGAAATGGCGCATCGACATGCAGTCGGACTTTGTCCAGGACCTGTCGCACAGCATTCAAAACGGCGTCGGTCGCCTCGTTGACGCCAACATGAATGACGAATCTACCAGAATGAAGGCGCTGCAGACACAACAGCAACTGGGTATCCAGTCGCTCTCCATTGCCAATTCCAACGCCGAAACGCTGCTGACGCTTCTCAACTGATCCTGGCCTGATCCGGATTTGCTGACGGCTCTTTAACTATGGGCAAAGAGCCGTCGGGGAATGCCTATTTTGTGCCGTACATACGGTCGCCGGCGTCACCCAGACCGGGAACAATATATCCCTGCTCATTGAGATGGCTGTCGATCGAGGCGGTGTAGATCGGCACGTCGGGATGCGCGGCCTGAAAATTGCGCAGGCCTTCCGGTGCCGCCAGCAGGCAGAGAAACCGGATGTTGCGGGCGCCGCGCTCTTTCAGCTTTTCGATCGAGGCGATGGACGAATTGCCGGTGGCCAGCATCGGGTCGACAACGATGATCAAACGGTTGCTGACATCCTCGGGCGCCTTGAAGTAATATTCGATCGCTTCCAGCGTCTCGTGATCCCGGTAAACACCGATATGGGCGACGCGCGCCGAAGGCACAAGGTCCAGCATGCCTTCCAGCAACCCGTTGCCGGCGCGCAGGATCGAGGCAAACACCAGTTTCTTGCCTTCAAGCACCGGGGCTTCGATTGTCGTCAGCGGCGTATCGATCGTTTCCATCGTGAGTTCGAGATCGCGTGTGACCTCGTAGCACAACAGCGTCGAAATCTCTCGCAGCAGCCGCCTGAAACCGGCTGTCGAGGTTTCCTTCTTGCGCATGATGGTAAGTTTGTGCTGCACCAGTGGGTGATTGATGACTGTAACGCCGTCCATGTTGATCTGCCTTGAAGCTGTGACCGGGTGCCGCCTTGAACGCCGAAATCAATGCGGAATATGCCCGGTTCAATAAAATTTATCCGCCGACTCCACCACGGAAGACCTCCGGGAGCGCGGCATGAACCGGCCCTGATTTAGACACCTATTCCTCAGGCCCGGCAACCTGCGGATTGGATTTCAGTCAAGCTGTCCCAAGAGATTTGCACGGGTTTGCGCATCAAGGAATGCCGCATCCAGGGCTGTACGGGTGATATCGGTCAGTTGCGGCGCATCATAGTTCCATGCGTCTGCCGCCATCTGGTATTCCCGGCCGATGGATGAGGCGAAGTGGGGCGGATCATCAGAACTCAGCGTGACCTTCACGCCGGCTTTCCGAAGACGATCGAAAGGATGACTGGAAATGTCCGGATACACATTGAGCGCCAGATTGGAGCCCGGACAGACTTCCAGCACCACACCTTCGTCGGCAATCCGCTGCACCAGCGCTTCATCCTCGATCGCCCGTACACCGTGGCCGATGCGGGACGGACACACGTGATCCAGCGCATCGCGCACGCTCTCCGCGCCGGCCAGTTCGCCGGCGTGAATTGTGATGCCCAGGCCCGCATCGCGCGCGATATCGAAAGCGCGGGCGAAATCGGCAACCTTGCCGAACCGTTCTTCGCCGGCCATGCCGAAGCCTGTGATCAGCGGGTGTGGCCGTGAGGCTGCAAGCTGTGCCGCCGCTTCCACCTTCTCTGCGCCGAGATGCCTGACCCCGACAATGATCATCCGGCATTCGATCCCGGAGGATGCCTTCGCCTGGGCGATGCCCTCGGCGAGCCCGTCAAAATAGGCTCTGTGCGACAGGCCTGCCGCCAATGCATGATCGGGCGAGACAAAGATTTCCGCATAGATCGCGTTCTCCGCGGCAATCCCCTCAAGATAGGTCTGCGCCAGCAGCGCATAGTCTTCCTCGGTGCGAAACAGCGAGGCAGCACCGTCATAGGCGGTCAGAAACTCGGTGAAATCGGACCAGACATAGCTATCGCCGGAAATGAAGCCGGACACATCGGCATTGTATTTCTGTGCCTGAGCCTTCACCAGCGCCGGGGAGGCAGCACCTTCGATGTGGCAATGCAGCTCGGCTTTCCTGATTGCAGCCGTGTTGAAAGACGCGGTCACAGGAAGCTCCTTCCATTGGCGGTTGCGGGCAGGCCCAAATGGCGCGCCAGCGTCGCCCCGATATCGGCATAGGTCGAGCGAACGCCGATATCACGCGCCGCAATGCCGGGGCCGAAGCCCAGAACCGGCACCCGCTCACGTGTGTGATCGGTGCCGCGCCAGGTCGGATCGCAGCCGTGGTCGGCGGTCATCAGCACCAGATCTCCCGGTTTCAGCAGCTTGGCGAAACGCGGCAGCATGGCGTCCAGCGCCTCCAGGGCCGCAGCATAGCCCGCTACATCCCGGCGATGCCCGTAGAGCATGTCGAAATCGACAAAATTCGTAAACACCAGATCGCCGTCCCTGGCTTCCTTGGTGGCCTTCAGTGTGGCTTCGAACAGCGCCGGGTTGCCACTCGCCTTGCGCACATCGGTAACACCCTGGTGCGCGTAGATGTCGCCGATCTTGCCGACTGCAAACACCCGGTGACCGCTCTCGCTGACCTGGTCGAGCAGGGTTGGTCCCGGCGGGGGAACCGAAAAATCGCGCCGGTTTCCGGTCCGGTCAAAACCGGTTTCGGCCGAGCCGACGAACGGGCGCGCGATGACCCGGCCAATGTTCAGCGGATCGATCAGTTTGCGCACGGTCTGGCACAGCTCGATCAATCGTTCCAGACCGAAGCTCTCCTCGTGGGCGGCAATCTGGAAGACTGAATCGGACGAGGTGTAGCAGATGGGCTTGCCGGTTTTCATGTGCTCGGCGCCCAACCGGGCAATGATTTCCGTTCCCGAGGCGTGGCAGTTTCCCAGGATCCCCGGCAGTTCCGCCAGCGCCACGATCTTGGCCACCAGTTCGTCGCTGAAGGCGGGCCCGTCATCGGGAAAATAGCCCCAGTCGAACATCACCGGCTGGCCGGCAATCTCCCAGTGCCCTGATGGCGTGTCCTTGCCGTGTGAGACTTCACTGGCAGCCCCGTGAATTCCGCGCGGGCGGGATGACAGCGTCCAACCTGCCGGCAAGTTGCCTGTGGCATTGACCGCAGCTTCGGCCAGCCCCAGCGATTGCATGTGCGGCAAAGACAACGGACCCTTGCGCAAACCCGGTCGGTCAGCGAGGCCGGCCGCACATTGCTCGGCAATGTGACCAAGCGTGTTGGCTCCCAGGTCACCATAAGATTCCGCGTCGGGAGCACCGCCGATACCAAAGGAATCCAGAACAAACAGAAATGCACGCGCCATGAAATGTCTCCGAAGTGGCCGTCAAGTTAACCGGTTTCGCGCGGCACCGGAAGACTTGAGATTGTCGGCGGACGGTAACCTTGTTTTCACCATAACCGTGCATTTCACCTTCTCCGTGATATAGACGGGTGATGGGTATGATTGAGCACATTTTCAGACTTGCGGGATGGCTTCGGGGCCCAGGCTGGGCGGCCTCATGCTGTGCAATGCTCTGGGCCGGAACCGCCCAGGCCGATTACCGGGATTCGATTGCCGTGTTGCGTATCGGTCTGGTCGAAACCCACGTTGCTGCCACCGATCCCGTCAAGCTGGAGGCGATCGAGCATGCCTTCTCCGATGCTCTGGGCATCCCTGTCGATATCATCAAACTGGGCAGTTATGCGGCCCTGATTGATGCCCACGCCAGCGGTCGTGTCGGCTATGCCATCCATTCAGCAAGGTCGTTTGCGGCCACGGAGGCGGCATGTGGATGTGTAAGGGCTTTTCGCAGCCCGGTTGCCGCAGACGGCTCCACCGGCTTCCGCTCTGTGCTCGTCGCCCGCGACAGTGTGACATTGCCAGTTTCCCAGTTGCGTGTTGGTTATTCCAGCGAAGCATCGATTTCAGGCTGGCAGATTCCGCATCAGGCAATAAGAGCCGGCAGTCTGGATCTGCCAAAACTCGTCCGTGCAGGCAGTGTTGGCTCGGTCATGGAGCTTTATCAGGCCGGTGAAATCGACGGTTTCTTCGGCTGGCTTCCCGATGTCCCCGGTGACGCCGGCTCTGATCCCGAACGGTTGTTCGGGGGCTGGAACCGGGCGGTGATCGATACCGCCGAACCGGTGCGGATCATATGGTCTTCGCAGCGTATCCCTTACGGGCCGCACGCAGCAAACCGGTCGCTGCCCGATGATCTGGTCGAGGCTTTGGGTGGGTTTCTTGATCAGATGGCAGTGTCGTCGCCGGGCCTGCTCGACATTTTCGAACCGGTCTATGGCGGCGGCTATGTCACGCCTGGTCCGGAGGAATACCACAATATACGTGGCCTGGTGGAGGCGCTGTCGGACCGCAAATCTGCAGCCCGGATACGCTGACGCGCGGTTTCAGGAACCGATTGATGGGTTCGGACAAACCGGCTCGCCCAGAATCACCCCTGATGCTTTGAGTGAATATTGAACAGCTCTTAGCAGTCTTCGCATGCAACCATGTCATCAATGCGCTGGCGAAGGTGGTAGGTTTTCTTCATGCTCAACGTGCGGGCATCGAGGTTGGGAAGGTCCGGAACGAAAAGCATGAGTTTGTGGTCGAACTCGACTTCGGTACGAACCAGGAATGTGTTCGGGATGGCGAGGTCCGTTGGCAGGGTTTGGATCGAGTTTTTGGCATAGGGTGTTGACTTGTCTTCTTTCCACGACCAGACCGCTTTGCCCACGCCTGAGCCGTCAATGGAGATGCCGGTAATCTTCACTTCCACGCCGTCAGCGGGAAACGGCGTCATCACGCTTTGCACCACATTGACCATGGACTCGAGGAACTCCTTGTCGACATTGTTGTCTTGCGTGACCAGATCGGCGACGGTGCTTGCAGCGCGCGCCAGCTTTTTGTTGACGGACATGGCAACCGAAACTTCCAGCGATCCCATGTAAAGCATGATCAGGACCGGTGCGATCAGCGCGAATTCGACGGCACCGACACCTGTTCGATCGCCGCGCAATCTGCGGACGGTTCTGTTCAATTTTTCCAGATAGCCGGTCATTGCCGTGGGTCCTTGTGATTTTCGCCTGCAGGGATTCTCATCATGACTCACGGGAAATTCTCGTTGCGAAAAGCGGCCGTTGCCACCATCAGATAATCGCGCGGTATCTCGCCGTCCTTGCGAATATTGGTGATGAAAGGTCTGACAAGGTCCGTCATCACTTCCCAGCGGTAATAAGCCCGGACGATGTTGATGCTTTCCGGACCGCCGGGGCTGTAGGCGAAATCGGACGAATCCAGATCCGAAAATTGCTCGTTGCTCTGCTTTGGAATGTAATTCGGGATCGCCGCAAAACTGGCAAATTCCCGAACATCAAGATAGAGCTTCTGATCATCGGGATCTTCCTCTTCCGCACAGCTGATCATAAGGCTGATTTCAGCGCAGAACTTTGTGCGGAACTCTTCCTCGTCAAAATTCTTGGCCTGTCCCGTACGAACCTGGCGTGCCATCGTATCCACTGCGTTCTCCAGCAACTGCTCGCCGGCAAACGCGATGAAGGCCTCGATTGTTGCAAAGATCAGGACGAAGAACGGAAGCGCCAGCAGCGCAAATTCGATTGCTGCGGAGCCGTCGCTTGAACGCCGGAAACGTGAAAACATCCGGGGCATCCGCCGCGGTGGCTTTCTTGCAGTGCTGGTTTGATCGTCGACCGTCATTGTCGGACTCCCGGACATTCGTTTCCCGGGGTCCACGCTAGGTCAAACTGGTTGAATTTTGGTAACGCCAGCGCCGGCAAGCTGTGCAATTGGTGAACAAATACCTAATTTGCGTCCCGTTCGGATGCGCGCATGACTTCTTTTGAAGCTCCGGCAGGCCCGAACCGTGCCGGAGTCCGCATCAGGGACTTGTCGGCGCGCTCGGCACATGTTCTTCACAGGCCGGTGCACAGGAGTAGACCGACCTGGATGTCTGCTTGAAGACACGCAGCGTGTTGGCCTCGTCCACCGACACCAGTATGCGTTCATCGACAATGGCATCACCTGCCTGATCGAGAATAACCAGGTTTGTGGTGCCGTAGGATTTGCCGGTCAGAACGATTGTCTGCGGATCGGACACCGCCACGTCGGCCACGTCGGCATTGCCGATGATGACCTTGCTGACCGCGCGGTCAAGCTTGAGGATACGGGCATGATCCATGAAGACACGAATCACGTCTTCCGCAGCCTGGGCCGGGAAAGCTGCCATCGCTGCCAATGCCACGCCGCACGCAAACATTGCTAGCCGGCGATGCGCGGGGTTGGGTTTGGTCATGCCACGTCCTCGGAATTGCGGATATCGTCTCTAAAATCGCCGGATTTGGTGAACGAAGCCTTAAAGCCGAGCGGTTCAGGCAATTTCTTTGTTGCGGGCTCCGTTTCGCGCGTCACCAAGGCGGGAGTGAGAACCGTTCACCCCAGGTCTGAGGCTTGGCTTTATAAACTGTCCACAGGACCCGGAGTGCGGACACTTTATAAAGCCAAGCCTCGCACCTGGGGTCAGGACCTGCTGCTCGAGCCCGGACGGCGAGCTCAGCGCTTCTGCATCACCAATCGGCAAAAAATGCCATGTGACTGTTTGTGGGTGAGAACGACGGTTCAATTCTTAGGGCCCTGTTTACCATGCAGGGCGCTTTGGCGGTGAAAGGTTTCGCTAACCTTGTTCATTAAGCGGTTTGAAAACACCCTCTCCTATGATCACCACATCCGACCAATCGAAGCAGTTGGCGGAGTGCTGAAAAACACTAGTGGATGAAGGAACAACCCATGAAGAATCTTTTTGATCGTTTCGTCAAAGACGAATCTGGCGCCACCGCAATTGAATACGGCCTGATCGCGGCCCTTATCTCGGTCGCGCTGATCACTGGCGCCACCACGCTCGGCAATGCACTGAACAACCAGTTCGACAAGCTGTCGACGAAGCTGGACTACAAAGGCTAACAGTCTTCGTTCTTCAGAACAGATACAATTACGAAATGGCCGCCTTCAGGGCGGCCTTTTCTGTTTTGCAGTTGTTGCGCTTTGTTAAGGTCTTTCACCTAGTCTGTCCTGCAGATTCAGGAGTGAACCCATGGTCGAGGCCGCGATTTTTGTCATCTTTCCGCTGTGCGTGGCCATGGCAGCATTCTGCGATTTCATCTCGATGAAAATTCCAAATCGCATTTCGGTTATCCTGGCGGCCTCGTTCTTTGTGATAGCGCCGTTCAGTGGAATGGACATGGTGACCTTTGCCTGGTCCGTGGCGGCAGCGCTTTCGGTATTTGCCGGATGTTTTGCTCTGTTCGCGCTCAATATAATGGGTGGCGGAGACGCCAAGATCCTCAGCGCCGCGGCACTCTGGTACGGTTTCAACGCGGAACTCGTCACGTTTCTCGGCTTTACCGGAGTTTTTGGCGGCATCCTCGCCATTGTTGTTCTGACAATCCGTGCCAATCAGAATCTGCTTCTGGTGGCGCCGCTTCCGATCCCCATGCACTTCTTCAAGGATCGCGAGGGGATCCCCTACGGCGTGGCCATTGGCGTGGCGGCCTTTGCGACCTATCCGCAGACAGGGCTTTTCCTGCATGCGCTCGGCCGCCTGAGCTGAGATCTCCAAGGTTCGAATCGGCGGTGCCTTGGCTGCAGTCACTTCCTGCTAACAGGCAGACCTGACATTCCAGTTAGCTGTTTCAGCAAACGCCGGTTCTGACAAATAGACCGGCTCGCTTTTCGTTTTTCACGGTTCAAACGCATGGGCTGCCGGTTGATGTGCCCCCGATCGGCTTCGGCAATTTTACGTTAACCCTGTTTGCTAGCGGCTCATTAACCATAATTACACGATTGCGGATGCATCCTGCGGACAGCGTACCCAAACTCCGTTCGAGGAAACAGTATGAAAACCGCCCGCGTCGTCATCATGTCAGTGGCTGGCTTGGCCGCAGTATTGGCCGGGTATCTGGCCATGAACCTGACGTCACCGACAGTCCAGGTGACAGAAGTCTCATCGGATCCGGTCATCGAGAAGATGCCGACCATTGATGTGCTTGTGACAACCGCCAACCTGCCGGTGGGCGCGCGGCTGGGCGAAGATTCGCTGGAATGGACCGGATGGCCGGAAGATGGCGTGATCGAGGGGCTGATCCGCCGTGACGCACGTCCCGAGGCAATAACTGAACTCAATGGTGTCGTCGTTCGCCTGCCGCTGTTTGCCGGAGAACCATTGCGCAGCGAAAAGATCGTTGATTCGTCGTCGCGCATCATGTCCTCGCTGCTGCCCGCCGGAAAACGCGCCATTGCCACGGAAATCTCGGTCGCTACCAGCGCCGGCGGCTTCATCCTCCCCAATGACCGGGTGGATGTGATCATGGTTCGTCGCAATACGGGCGAGGAGGGTTTCCTGACCGAAGTCATCCTGTCCAACATCCGGATCCTGGCAATCGATCAGCGCATTGAAGAAAACGCGGATGGCAGCCGGACCGCTGTCGGAACCACGGCGACCCTCGAACTGACCCCGGAACAGACAAAAATCATCACCGTCGCGCAGCAGATGGCCGATCGGTTGACCCTTGCCTTGCGCAGTGTCGCCGACGTTCAGGAACCTGACAGCGACGGCGCGAAATATCTACTGAGCGGCGAAGACGGCAGTGCAGCCATCCAGCTGATCCGCTCCGGTTCCATAACCAAAGTTGGCGCCACCAACTAAAGCGGAGAATGAACGTGCGTGTTATTGCAAAATCGCTCCTGTCATCGATAACCAGCCTCGCACTGGTGAGTTCAACCGTGTTTGCCGGTTTGAGCCTTGATCCGTCCAGCGGGCGGCTTGTTTCGCAGGTTGCCGCCGGGGAAAGCATGATCAAGATCAAGCGTACCGGCCCCGGTGTTTCCAAGCGGGTGAAACTCGGCTTGAACAAGGCTCTCGTGATTGATCTGCCCACCGATGCGCATGACATCCTGGTGGCCGATCCGAGCCTGGCGGATGCCGTCACCCGAACCTCTCGCCGGCTTTATCTCTTCGGCAAGACCGTGGGGCAGACCAATATCTTTATCTTCGGATCGAATGGCGAGGAAATCGTCTCCATCGAACTGGAGATCGAGCGCGATGTCTCGGGCCTGCAGGCACACCTCGCCCGCTTCCTTCCCGACTCGAACATCAATGTCGAAATCATCTCCGATAACATCGTTCTGACCGGTTCGGTTCGGACGCCGCAGGACGCCGCGCAAGCGGCAAATCTGGCACAGATCTTCCTGACCGGTGGTGAGGCAACGACCCGAAACATCACTGAAAGCGCGGGTACCGGCGGTGACGGTGCAGTGGCCATCTACGCTGAAGCCCGCCAGCAGTCGAAGATTGTCAATCTGCTCAAGATAGACGGCGAGGATCAGGTGACGCTGAAGGTGACGATTGCCGAAGTCAGTCGCCAGGTTCTCAAGCAGCTTGGGTTCAATTCCTCGATCACCGGCACGTCAGGCAACTTCGTCAATTCCAACCCCTCCACTCTCGGCTCGCTCTCGACCGGTCTCAACTTCGCGCAAATCGCCAGCGGTTCGATCGGTGGACGTTCCATCTCGAGCTATGTCAATGCCATGGAACAGGCCGGCGTCATGCGGACGTTGGCCGAACCAAGCCTGACCGCCATTTCCGGGGAAGCAGCCAAATTCTTTGTGGGCGGCGAGTTCCAGGTTCGGGATTCGGTCGAATATGACGATGACGGAAGCGCCACCTATACCGACCGTGAGGTTGAATACGGTATCAGGTTGGACTTTACGCCGGTTGTCCTGTCACCGGGCCGCATTTCACTCAAGGTCCGGACGGAAGTCTCTGAACCGACATTCGAAGGCTCGACCTCGCTGCAGGGCATTGCCGGCAATCCCGGCCTGACCCGGCTGTCGATCAAGCGGCGTGAGGCCGAGACTGCAGTGGAACTGCCGTCAGGTGGATCGATCGTGCTGGCCGGGCTGGTCAAGGATAACATTCGCCAGGCCATGTCGGGCTATCCCGGACTGTCCAAGGTGCCGGTCTTCGGCTCGCTGTTCCGCAGCAGGGATTTTGTCCGCAACGAGACAGAGCTGGTCATCATCGCCACGCCCTACATCGTCAAGCCGGTGGCGCGCAACGAAATCGCCCGCCCGGACGACAATTTCAATGCAGCCAGCGATGGCGCCGGTTTCTTTCTCGGCCGCGTCAACCGCGTCTATGGCCGGATGGAAACCGAGCTCCCGCCGGGCCGCTACCACGGCGTTGTCGGCTTTATCTACAAATGATCAGGAACCTCACCATGTCGAGCAAGATCTCTGTTCCCGCAAACCCTGATCTTCGTCCATGCAGGACATTTGCCGCACCCATGCTGGTGGCCGTATCGCTGCTGTCAGGCTGCGCGGGATGGCCCGGTCACAGCGTCACGGTCGGTGCTGTTCCGGATGATTATCGCACCAACCATCCGATCATTGTTGCAGAAAAAGAGCGCACCGTGGATATCCCGGTTGCCTCCGGAGATCGCACATTGACGGTTTCGATGCGCGAGATCGTCCGCGGCGCTGCCCAGAACTACAGGTCGAGCGCGTCGGGCGCGGTCCGCATCATGGTGCCTGTCGGATCAGCCAACGCGGGCGCTGCGTCGGTTCTGTCGACGCAAGTCGCTGATGTGCTGCGCAGTGAAGGTGTCCCGCGCGGCCGTATTCTTTCCTCACCCTATCATGTGACATCCGCTGACGATGCTGCACCGATCCGCATTGCCTACATGGCGGTTACCGCCTCGACCGGGGAATGCGGACGCTGGCCCGAGGACATGCTCGCCAACACCACCGAGAACAAGCACTACGCGAATTTCGGCTGTGCCACGCAGAACAATCTGGCTGCCCAGATAGCCAATCCGGGTGACCTCATTGCGCCGCGCGGGATGACCCCGATTGACGCCGAGCGGCGCTCGGCCGTGATTGAGAGCTACCGAACCGATGGCGCGGGTCTGGGGGAATGAGCAGTCCAGACCGCAATGCTTTCGATGAAGCAGGACAAATTTGATGACCAATCTTGATTATGCACTTGAGCAGCAGACCCAGCCGGATGAAACCGATACCGCTGCAGCACGCGGCGATTTTGAACGAATTCGCCCGCTTCCGCGAATATCGGTGCATGCCTTCGTTGAGACCGAAGGCCTGGCCAAGACCATGGAGCGGTGCTCGGAAGACCGCCGCATGGCCAAGGTCAATCTCCGTATCAATTCCGGCGGCGTATCGGCTGCGGCCAACATGTTCGCTGGCTCACCGACCCCCAATCTTCTGATCCTGGAGACCCGCGTTGAAGGCCAGGCCCTGCTCGAAGAGCTCGGTGAACTGGCCACCGTGTGTGATCCCGATACGCGGGTGGTGATCGTCGGCCATGTCAATGATGTAGCGCTGTACCGCGAACTGGTGCGCAATGGCGTTTCAGAATACATCGTGGCCCCGGTGTCGATGGCTGATGTGATCGGTGTCATCTCGACGATCTTTGTTGATCCGGACGCAGCACCGCTCGGCCGGTCAATTGCCTTTGTCGGCGCAAAGGGGGGCGTTGGTTCCTCAACCCTTGCCCACAACTGCGCCTGGAGCATCTCCAGCCTGTTTTCGAGCGAAGTCATTCTGGCCGACCTCGATCTGGCCTTCGGCACCGCAAATCTCAATTTCGATACCGACCCCACCCAGGGCATCGCCGAGGCGGTGTATTCACCCGACCGTCTCGACGAGGTGTTTCTCGACCGGCTGTTGTCAAAGTGCTCCGAGCATCTGTCGATGCTTGCGGCCCCGTCGATGCTGGATCGGACTTATGATTTTTCAGGAGACGCGTTCCTGCCGATCCTTGACATCATCCAGCGCAATGCACCGGTTTCGGTGCTCGATGTTCCGCACATCTGGAATGACTGGACCCGAAAGGTTCTCTGTGCCGCTGACGAGATTGTCATCACCGCAACGCCGGACCTGGCCAATCTGCGCAACACCAAGAACCTTTTCGACACGCTGCGCAAGCTGCGGCCCAATGACCATGCTCCGCTTCTGGTTCTCAATCAGGTCGGAATGGCCAAGAGGCCTGAAATCTCCCCTGAAGCGTTCTGCGACCCGTTGGAAATAGATCCTCTGGCAATCATCCCGTTCGACGCTCCGCTTTTCGGCGAAGCGGCAAATTCGGGTTTGATGATCGCCGAATCCTCGGCCAAATCGCCGACTGCCGAAGCGCTGTCTCAGATTGCCCATGTCGTCACCGGCAGGGCGGAAGTGAAGAAGCGCAAGAAGGCGGGTCTGTCGTCCTTGATGGGTCTTTTGGGCCGTAAGTAACTTGTAAGTCTGGAGTGAATCCATGTTTGGCAAACGCAGCAATGATGGATCGGGCAAGCTGCCGCAAGCTCCCGCGCCCAAGCCTGTGGTTCAGGCCGAAGTACCTGCCGCTCCGGCGCCCGAGGCCGCTGCGCCGGTCCAGGCTGCGGCCCCAGCCGCCCCGGTCGCTCAGGCTCCCGCACCTCAGCCTGTGCAGCAGCCTGCACCACGTCGCGACGAACCGCCGGTCAAGCGGAAGTCTGCGCGCAACGAGGCCTATTACGACACCAAGAGCCAGGTCTTCTCGGCGTTGATCGACACCATCGACCTGTCACAGCTGGCCAAGCTCGACGGCGAAAGCGCGCGCGAGGAAATTCGTGATATCGTTAATGATATCATCACCATCAAGAACTTCGCCTTGTCCATTGCCGAGCAGGAAGAACTGCTCGACGACATCTGCAACGACGTGCTGGGATATGGTCCGCTCGAGCCATTGCTGGCACGCGACGATATCGCCGACATCATGGTCAACGGGTCCGGCATGACCTACATCGAAGTCGCCGGCAAGGTGCAGGAAACGGATGTCCGGTTCCGCGACAACAGCCAGTTGCTCTCGATCTGCCAGCGCATCGTCAGCCAGGTTGGCCGCCGGGTCGACGAATCGAGCCCGATCTGCGACGCGCGTCTGCCCGACGGCTCCCGTGTCAATGTCATCGCTCCGCCGCTGGCAATCGATGGCACGGCGCTGACCATTCGTAAATTCAAGAAGGACAAGCTGACCCTGGACCAGCTGGTCAAGTTCGGTGCCATCACACCCGAGGGCGCGGCGGTCCTGCAGATCATCGGCCGCGTGCGCTGCAATGTGGTGATTTCCGGCGGTACCGGTTCCGGTAAAACCACGCTTCTCAACTGCCTGACGGCCTATATCGACGCCGATGAGCGCATCATCACCTGCGAAGACTCGGCCGAACTTCAGCTGCAGCAGCCGCATGTGGTGCGGCTTGAAACCCGCCCGCCCAATATTGAGGGCGAGGGCGAGATCACCATGCGCGATCTGGTCAAGAACTGTCTGCGTATGCGTCCCGAACGCATCATCGTCGGTGAGGTGCGCGGACCGGAAGTGTTTGACCTGCTGCAGGCCATGAACACCGGTCACGATGGCTCGATGGGCACGATCCACGCCAACAGCCCGCGCGAATGCCTCAGCCGTATGGAATCGATGATTGCCATGGGTGGCTTCACGCTGCCCGCCAAGACCGTGCGCGAAATCATTGCCGGATCGGTCGATGTTGTCATCCAGGCGACGCGACTGCGCGATGGTTCCCGGCGCATCACCCACATCACCGAAGTTATCGGGATGGAGGGCGACGTTCTCATCACCCAGGATCTGATGAAGTACGAAATGGTCGGCGAAGACGCCAATGGCAAGATCATTGGTGAACACCGGTCCACCGGTATCGGGCGCCCGAACTTCTGGGATCGTGCCCGTTACTACGGCGAAGACAAGCGCCTGGCCGCTTCGCTCGACGCCATGGAAAAAATGACCTCTTAAGGAGACGCTCGCGTGTTTGGTCTGGATACAGTGGTAGTTGCCATCATTGGCCTGGCCGCGCTTTCGGCGGGAGCGCTGGGCTATGGCGTGCTCTATTCCCGGATCGAAGGCGAGCGCAAGGCGGAAAACCGGGTCAAGCGGGTCAAGGCGGCGGAAACCGATCGCTCCAAGGCAACCGCTGCGCGCGACCGGCTCAATGAAGCCAACAAGCGGCGCAAATCGGTCCAGGATTCGCTCAAGACGCTGGAAGAGAAGAACAAGGAAAATGATCGTCGCAAATCCCCGGCGCTCAAGGACCGGATTGCCCAGGCCGGACTGACCATTTCGGTGCAGAAATTCTACGTCCTATCGGCCGTTTTCGGGTTTGTCATGGGGTTTGTCGCCTTTGTTTTTCAGGGCAGCCCACTGGTCGGAGTCGGTGTGATGATCATCTTCGGCGCCGGTTTTCCGCGCTGGGTCATTGGTTTCCTGCGCAATCGGCGGATGAAGGCCTTTCTCAACGAATTTCCCAATTCGCTTGACGTCATGGTGCGATCCATCAAGTCGGGATTGCCGCTCAACGATGCAATCCGGATGATATCGGCCGAAGGTCAGGAGCCTGTCCGCACCGAGTTCAAGCGGATTGTCGAAGCCCAGCAGATGGGCATGAACATTCCAGAGGCGTGTAGCCGGCTTTACAACCGGATTCCGCTTTCGGAAGCAAATTTCTTCGCCATCGTGATTGCCATTCAGGCCCAGGCCGGCGGCAATCTGTCCGAAGCTTTGAGCAACCTTTCCCGGGTCTTGCGTGACCGCAAGAAGATGAAGGGCAAGATCAATGCGATGTCGATGGAAGCCAAGGCTTCCGCGGCTATCATCGGCGCCTTGCCGTTTATCGTTGCCGGCTTGGTCTATCTGACATCGCCCGAGTACATCATGATTTTGTTCACCGACACGCGCGGTCACCTCATTCTCGGTGCCTCCGCCGTCTGGATGTCGATCGGAATCCTGGTGATGCGCAACATGATCAACTTTGACATCTAGGGGACGACACTCATGATATCCGACCTCGCATCGTCCCTGACTGATCCGGCCAACCTGGTCCCCATCCTGATCGCGATCGCGGTTTTCGCCACGCTGTTCACCATTATGGCGCCCTTTTTCGAAAAGGGTGATCTCGATGCGCGGATGAAATCTGCAGCTCTCGAACGCGATGAAATCCGCGCCAGGGAACGCGCCCGCCTCAATGCCGAGCAATCGCGCAACGGACAGAAGAGTACCGGCCTCAGATCCCGCGACAATGCCTCTGTGCGTGGCATTGTCGAACAGCTCAATCTGAAGGACGCACTTGCCGACGGCGCCACCATCGCCAAGCTGCGGGCGGCCGGCTACCGGACCCAGAACGCTCTCAACATGTTTCTGCTCGCGCGTTTCGTGTTGCCGTTCATTTTCCTTGTCGGCGCGATTGTCTACGTCTTCGTGCTCGACAATCTCATCGACAAGCCGTTCACGGTCAGGATTCTCGCCTGTATCGTTGTCGCCTATATCGGCTTTTACACACCCAACATGTTCGTCTCCAACCAGGCCAAGAAGCGTCAGTTGTCGATCAAGCTTGCCTGGCCCGATGCACTCGATCTGATGTTGATCTGCGTGGAATCAGGCGTGTCGATTGAAGCCGCGCTGAAGCGTGTGGCCGAAGAGATAGCGGTCCAGTCGACGGCTCTGGCCGAAGAGTTCGTGCTGACAACGGCTGAGCTGTCCTATCTGCAGGACCGGCGGATGGCCTTCGAGAATCTCGGCAGCCGGACAGGGCTGGAAATGGTGAAATCAGTCACCCAGGCGCTGATCCAGTCCGAGCGCTACGGCACCCCGATTGCCCAGGCTCTGCGTGTTCTGGCTCAGGAAAGCCGTGATCAGCGGATGACGGAAGCCGAAAAGAAGGCCGCAGCCCTACCGCCAAAACTGACAGTTCCGATGATCCTGTTCTTCCTGCCGGTGCTCGTTGGCGTGATTCTCGGACCTGCAGCCATCCAGGTGATGGACAATTTCTCCGGCGGATAAAGCCAAAGCGTGACCACAGCAAAATTGTGTTGGTCGCCTGGTTTTTCCCTATCCCAGCCAGTCTTGAAGTAACCGTTTCCTTGCCCGCCTTTGAACTCCTCTGAAAGACTGAGCAGGTTGTTGCACCGAGGCGGGGCTGTGCAAAGCTTTGAGAGGCGCCGACAACTCACCCTTACCCTGGAGAGAAGTTCGGACGGACGACCACAGCTGATAGGGCGAAGGCTGGAAGCTCTGGGCGCCACCGCCACCACAACTTGCACGCCGTTGAGGTGTGCGATGAAGACGGTGCGGGATAAAAGCCAGCCAAATTTGTCCGGAGACAGCAAGCCGTCACAATGGCTGCTTCCCGGGATCCAGAGGCCAAGTCATTGTCCGCAAAAGGTTTCTGTCAGGACAAAGGTCTAGTCGAAAGGCCAGCGATCAGACACGCGCGCCGACTGGCACCAACATCAATTGGTGTTGTTCTTGTCCGAATCCTTGAGCTTGTTCCAGGCATTTTGCTGCGACAGCATGCCCCGCAGATAGGCCACATTTGCGCTCGCCTGTTGCGGCGATAGCTCAGCGCTGGCAATTTTCTCTGCTTCCTGGAAGCGGCCCTGAAGCCCGACCACCAGCGCAAGGTTCTGGCGCACCCGGCTGTCAGCACCTGGCTGTCTGACGGCAGAGCCGAGGTAGCTTTCGGCGGTTCTCAGATCTCCCTGCAGCACATAGGACATGCCGAGGTTTGAAAGGATCGAGGGCTCGTTGGGCTGGAGGTCGAGAGCCTTGCGGTAGCGTGCCCGCGCGGTTGCGGGATCGCCCATCTGATCGTGAATGGCGCCTTCGGCCGACAGTAACTGCCAGTCCGGCCGGTCCGGCGTCTGGGCGCGCTGGATGGCATCCAGCGCCTTGTCGAACTGGCCCGCGCCCGCGAGCGCCTTGCCATAGGCGGCCAGCACCATTCGGTCCGTCGGATTGTGGATCGCCACCTGCTGCATCACCGCCAGCGCCTGGTCCGAGCGGCCGCCCATGGTCAGCACTGAGGCATATTTCATGCCCACACCCGCATCCTTCGGATTGCGGTCATAGGCCCGGCCGATGCTCTCGGCTGCGGAATGAAGCTCCGACGCATTCATCGATTCGAGCGGCTTGTTCATCGACGGAATCGAGCCGGTCGTCAGCTGCCCCTTGGAAGCACATCCCGCAAGCGAGAGGCCGAGCGCTGCGATGCAGACCGCGCTGAACAGGCGGTTGGGGAGGATGGTACGAAATTGGGTCGCTGACATTGCCTGATCCCGGGAAACGAGTGTCATGGCGGTCCGCGAAGGATGGCGCCACAGTCTTCCCTCAAGCAATAATCTGTTAACCCTAATCAAGAGTTAACGACTGATTCTCCGCGCGCCGTCGCGGGGAGGACAAGAGGATAAGCCATGTCGCCCTACACCCTGATCGACCGCCCGTCGCCGTTTGCACCTGAACCAGCCGAAACATCAGCTGACACCTTGCCGGTCTGGGCGGTGTCGCCTGCGGACATTGAGGCAGGCACGTTTGATGCGGCAGCACTGGCCTGGGCCAGGGCCGCGGGCTTCCAGGCTGCGGAAGGCGCGTTGCTGCTGGTGCCCGGTCAGGATGGCAAGCTCGCCGGCGCCCTGTTCGGGCTGGGCAATGATGGCCAATGCCATCCTTTCATTGCTGGCAAGCTGGCGCGGACCCTGCCCGAGGGCGATTGGCGCATCGAGATGTCGTCGGTTGCGCCCGAGACCATGGCTCTGGGTTTCGGCATGGGGGCCTACCGTTTCGAGCGCTACCGCAAGCCCGCGGCCCAGGGCCCGAGACTGGCTATCCCGCAAGCTGCCGATGCCGATTCGATCCACCGCACCGTCGCCGCTGTCGGGCTTGCCCGTGATCTGGTCAACACGCCTGCCAATGATATGGGGCCTGATGCGCTGGAGGCTGCCTTCCGCGGCCTTGCCGATCACTACAAGGCCAAGCTGAGTGTGGTTTCCGGCGAGGAACTGATCCCGAACGGTTTCCCGATGATCCACGCAGTCGGCCGAGCCGCCGACCAGCCGCCGCGTTTGCTCGAAATGCGCTGGGGCAAGAAAAGCGCGCCGAAACTGACACTGGTCGGCAAGGGCGTCTGTTTTGACACCGGCGGTCTCGATATCAAGCCTTCCTCGTCAATGCTCAACATGAAGAAGGACATGGGAGGCGCTGCCAACGTCATGGCGCTGGCGATGATGATCATGGATGCGGGCCTGGCGGTTGATTTGCGCGTGCTGGTTCCGGCGGTCGAAAATTCGATCTCGGCCTCCGCCTTCCGTCCCGGTGATGTGCTGACCAGCCGCAAGGGCCTCACCGTCCAGATTGACAACACCGATGCCGAAGGCCGTCTGGTGCTCGCCGATGCGCTGACCTATGCGTGCGAGGAAGAGCCTGATTTGCTCATCGACATGGCCACTCTGACTGGTGCTGCGCGGGTGGCGCTCGGCCCGGATCTGCCGCCCTTCTACACCGATGATGAGGTTCTGGCGTCCGCACTGACCGCTGCATCTGCTGAAGTGGTTGATCCGCTCTGGCGCATGCCGCTCTTCAAGCCCTACGAGGCTGATGTGAAGGCTCGGATCGCTGATCTGACCAATGCACCGGCGGGCGGTTTCGCCGGCTCCATCACCGCGGCGCTGTTCCTCAAGCGCTTCGTTACGCCGGAGACCAGCTGGGCGCATTTCGATATTTTTGCCTGGTCGCCAAAGGACAAGCCCCACGCCACGGTCGGTGGCGAAGCCCAGGGAATCCGCGCCTTGTTTGATGTCATCAGCAAGCGCCACCCGGCCTGATATTCAGCGGCTGGCTTGCGTGCCGCCATTGTTTCGGCCACTGTAATCCGGTACCGAAACGATACAGGCACGCCGCCATGCAGCTCGACCTCCGGCCATCCGACGCACTTGGGCTCTGGCATGCCGCCACGCTTGAACATGTTCGCGTCATCGGACCGGACCTGACGATGCGGCAACTGGCGATCCTGCTGCATATCTATCTGGCGCCGCCGCCGCATACTGTGAGGGGGCTCGCCGCCATGCTGGGCGTCACCAAGCCGGTGATCACAAGGGCGCTCGATACCATGGGCCACATGGGGCTGGTGCGCCGGGTTCGTGATGAGCGTGACAGACGCAATGTCATCATCAAGCGCACGGTGGAAGGTGCGCTCTTTGTCGAAAGGCTCGGCGATATCATCATCGCCGAAGGCCGCAAACTGTCCTCTGCCGAGGGTTCAGACACATGAGTGAAAGCCTTGATCACCGCTCCCATGCCTACCGGCCTGATCTGGCAGATATCCGCCTCAAGGGGCAGGTGACGGCTCAGCGTTATACCGAAGGCACGCCCGGCGAAGTGATCGTCCCCGTCGCCGATATACGCCCCCGGCCAGATGCGGATTGCAGCATCGACACCCAGGCACTTCTTGGCGAAGCACTGACGGTGTTCGACATTTCCTCTGGCTGGGCCTGGGTGCAATTGGCAGCCGACGGCTATGTCGGTTACGTGCGTGAAGAGGCGACCCGGGAAGGCGCAAGCGAGGCCACTCATGTCGTCTCTGTTCCGCGCAGTTTCGTCTATCCCGGCGCGGATCTCCGCTTTCCGCATCTCCAGACCTTGTCGATGGGTAGCCGGGTAAGGATCGTCGGTGAAGCTGAAACGCGGGGCACACCCTACGCCCTGCTGGAGGATGGGTCGGCCATCATTGACACGCATCTGCGGCGTGTGGATGAGACAGCCGCTGAAGACGCGGTAGCGGTGGCCGCGCGCTTTATCGACACACCCTATCTCTGGGGTGGCCGCACCGGGTTCGGCATCGATTGCTCGGGCCTTGTGCAATTGGCGCTGGCCATGACCGGCCAAGTCGCCCCGCGCGATTCCGACCAGCAGGCAGCGGGGCTGGGCTCCGTTATCGAGCCCGAAAGCGATGGCCTGCAGCGCGGCGATCTGGTCTTCTGGAAAGGCCATGTGGGCTTTCTCGAAGACCCGGATACGCTGCTCCACGCTTCCGGCGGCACCATGTATGTCACCCGCGAGCCGCTCAAGGCAGCCATTGACCGCATCGCCAGGCTCTATGGCCCGCCAACGCTCTATCGCAGACCTTGAGCCGGCTTGGTATCCGGGCCTAATACCCGGCCCTAATACCCGGCCTTGCGATCAACCAGATTGATCAGCGCTTCGCCGCGCTCGAACGCCTCCATCTGCCGCGCCATCGGCTCGATCAGCGACGTCGGCATAGATGCCGCCGCCGCATGCGGCGTCAGCGTCACTTTCGGGTGGGTCCAGAACGGGCTCTCGGGATCAAGCGGCTCCTGCTGGAACACATCCAGCGTCACCGCAGACAGCAGGCCCTCATCCAGCGCGGCCAGAATACCCGCCTCGTTCTGCAATCCGCCGCGCCCGGCATTGATGACCACCGGCGCGCCCAGCGGACCACGTTTGCTCATGCGGCGGAAAAGATCCTTGTTGAGGATTTCGCTCGTTTCCGGTGTCAGCGGCAGCAACACGACAAATATATCGGCCGAAGCCAGGAACGCATCAAGCCCGCCTGCACCTGCATGGCAGGTCACACCCTCAACCTGTTTCTGCGTCCGCGACCAGCCGGTGACGTTAAAACCCATGACCTGCAGCTTGGCTGCGGCGTCAGTGCCCAGTTCGCCCAGTCCCATGATCCCGACAGTAATATCCGCCGCAGCCTTCTGATCGCGATCCTCGTCCCAGACACGTTCCGCCTGCTGCGCTCTGTAGCGCGGGCCGAGACGGTGATGGTCCAGCACCTGCCAGACGACATATTCGCTCATCCGCGTGGTGAGGTTCGCAGACACCACGCGCACAATCGGCACATCAGGCAGGCTGGTGTCGGCAAACACGTGATCAACACCTGCACCAAGCGAGAAGATGGCCTTCAGATTCGGCAGCTTCGACAGCAAGCCGACAGGCTGCTTCCAGACAATGGCATAATCGATGTCGGGGTCGGCCTCGCCATTCGGCGCCAGCACCACCGGCCGGTCCGGCGCCGCCTTGCGAAGCTCGTCAATCCAGACCTGCGGTTCCCATCCGGTGAGCGCAAGCAGCACCCGTCCCTTGCCGTTGTGTTCTGTCATGAAATCTGCCTATTCGCTGACCACGGCGCTATCGGCAGCTTCCAGGTTGAAGGCCGCCGCCATCAGCGCTTTGGTATAGTCGGTTTCGGGATGGTCGAAGATCTTGTCGGCGCTGCCCTGTTCGACCACCTTGCCCGCCCGCATGACGATCACGTCATTGGCCAGCGCCCGCACGACTTTCAGGTCGTGGCTGATGAACAGATAGGCCAGATCATGCCGTTTCTGCAGATCGCGGAGCAGGTCGACGACCTGGGCCTGCACGCTCATGTCGAGCGCCGAGGTCGGCTCGTCCAGCATGACAAAGCGCGGTTTCAGCACCATCGCCCGCGCAATTGCTATCCGCTGCCGCTGACCGCCGGAAAACTCGTGCGGATAGCGCCAGCGCGTCGAGGCGTCGAGTCCGACCTCCTCAAGCGCTTCGGCGACGCGCCGGTCCCGGTCACGCGCGGAAAGATCGCGGGCATGGATCGCCAGCCCCTCGCCAACGATATCAGAGATCGACATGCGTGGGCTCAGCGATCCGAATGGATCCTGAAACACCACCTGCATCGAGCTGCGGAGCGACTTCATCTCCTTGAACGAGCGCTCGTGCAGCGGCAGGGTGTTGAAATGGATCTCACCTTCGCTGCGGATCAGCCGCATCAGCGCGAGCCCGAGCGTGGTCTTTCCCGAACCCGATTCGCCGACGACGCCGAGTGTCTGGCCGGATTTGAGCGACAGCGACAGCCCGTCGACGGCCTTGACGTGATCGACAGTGCGCCTCAGGAAGCCCTGCTTGACCGGAAACCAGACCTTGATGTCGCGTGCCCGCATCACTTCGGGCGCGGCATCCTTGCGCTCCGGCGGCTCGCCGCTGGGTTCGGCGGCAAGAAGGTGCTTGGTGTAGGCGTGTTGCGGATTGGCGAAGATTTCGGCAGTCGGGCCGGTTTCGACGATCTTGCCTTTTGTCATCACGCAGACCCGGTCGGCGAATTTGCGCACGATGCCGAGATCATGGGTGATGAACAGCATTGCCATGCCGTGCTCGGTCTTCAGATCCCTGAGCAATTCGAGGATCTGCGCCTGCACGGTAACGTCGAGCGCCGTCGTCGGTTCATCGGCAATCAGCAGTTCCGGCCGGTTGGCCAGCGCCATGGCGATCATCACCCGCTGCCGCTGTCCGCCCGACAGCTGATGCGGATAGGACGCCAGCCGCGTCTCGGGATCGCGTATGCCAACCTGGGTCAGCAGTTCCAGCACCTGACGCCGGGCTTCGTCCGGCTTGATCAGCTGGTGCAGATGCAGGATCTCCGAGATCTGCTTTTCCACTGTCTGCAGCGGATTGAGCGAGGTCATCGGTTCCTGGAAGATCATGGTGATGTCGTTGCCGCGCACGTCCCGGATCTCGGGCTCCGGCGCGGAAAGCAGATCCTGCCCCTTGAACAGGATTTCGCCCGATGGATGGCTGGCAGCCGGGTAGGGCAGAAGCCGCAACACCGACAGCGCCGACACCGATTTGCCGGAGCCTGATTCGCCTACCAGCGCCACGGTCTCACCGCGCCTGATGTCGAACGAGACATGATCAACCGCCGTCTGGCTGTCGCCACCCTGATGGAACGCCACCGACAGATCGCGGACGGAGAGCAGGGCTTCGCCGTTCTTTTCTGGCAAAGTGCTCATCGGAATGTCTTTCGTGGATCAAAGGCATCGCGGGTCGCTTCACCGATGAAGATCAGCAGCGACAGCATGATCGAGATGGTGAAGAACGCCGTCAGCCCCAGCCAGGGCGCTTGCAGGTTGCGCTTGCCCTGCGCGATCAGTTCGCCCAGCGAAGCTGATCCCGGCGGCAGGCCGAAGCCGAGAAAATCAAGCGACGTTAGCGTCGTGATCGAGCCCGACAGGATGAACGGCAGGAAGGTCAGCGTCGCCACCATGGCGTTGGGCAACAGGTGCCGGAACATGATTGTGCCGTTGCCGACGCCGAGCGCCCGGGCCGCGTTGACATACTCGAAATTGCGCGCCCGCAGGAACTCGGCCCGTACGATGCCGACAAAGGACACCCAGGAGAACAACAACATGATGCCGAGCAGGATCCAGAATCCCGGCGGCAGCACCGCGGCGATGATCAGCAGGATATAGAGCACCGGCATCGACGACCAGATCTCGATGAAGCGCTGCATCAGAAGATCCGTCCAGCCGCCGAAATAGCCCTGCACCGCACCGGCGGCGATGCCGATCAGCGCCGAGAAGATGGTCAGCGTCAGCCCGAACAGCACCGAGATGCGAAAGCCATAGATCATTCGCGCGGTGACATCGCGGGCCTGGTCATCGGTGCCGAGCCAGTTCATGTTGCCGAGCGTGCAGCCGGGGTCCTCGTCCTTTAGCGGATAGGCGGAGCAAGCCTCCCCGTCCTCGAGCAGCCAGAACGGGGCAGTGGGTGCCGAATGCGGAATGTAGGAATTGGCGGTGGTGTAGGAATAGCGGATCGGCGGCCAGATCAGCCAGCCATTGGCCTCGATCTCGTCCTGAATGAACGGATCGCGGTAATCGGTCCGTGCCAGGAACCCGCCGAATTTCTCCTCTGGATAATCGACCAGCACCGGATACAGGATCTCGCCCTTGTAAGACGCCAGGATCGGCCGGTCATTGGCGATGAATTCGGCCAGCAGGCTGGCGATGAACAGGAACAGGAACAGCCACAGCGACCAGTAGCCGCGCCGGTTGGCCTTGAAATTGGCCCAGCGCCGCTTGTTGGTCGGCGACAGCCAGCCTTTCGGCCGGCCATTGATGTCATAGGCCTGGGGATTGTCGGAAACCGCCTCGCTCATCCCACATCCCTCTTTTCAAAGTCGATGCGCGGATCAACCCAGGTGTAGACCAGGTCCGAAATCAGCCCGACCACCAGGCCCATCAGCGAGAAGATGAACAGGGTGGCAAACACCACCGGATAATCCCGCTTGATGATCGATTCGAAGCCCAACCGCCCCAGCCCGTCGAGCGAGAAGATCGTCTCGATCAGCAGAGATCCGGAGAAGAACGCAGTGATGAACGCGCCGGGAAAGCCGGCAATGATGATCAGCATCGCATTGCGAAACACATGCCGGTAGAGAACCTGGCGCTCGCTCAGCCCCTTGGCCCGCGCGGTGGTGACATATTGCTTGCGGATCTCGTCGATGAACGAGTTCTTGGTCAGCAGTGTCGTGGTGGCGAATGCCGCCAGCGAGAGCGCAATCAGGGGCAGCGCCAGATGCCAGAAATAGTCGATGATCTTGCCGAAAAGACTGAGCTCGGCAAAATTGTCCGACGTCAGGCCGCGCAACGGGAACCAGTCCAGAAACGATCCGCCGGCAAACAGTACGATCAGCAGGATGCCGACCAGAAAGCCGGGCACCGCATAGGCGATGATGATCAGCCCCGAGGTCCAGACATCGAACCGTGATCCGTCCGAGACCGCCTTCTTGATCCCCAGCGGAATGGAGATCACGTAGGACAACAGCAGGATCCAGATGCCCAGTGAGATCGAGACCGGCATCTTTTCCTTGATCAGGTCGATCACGTCGATGCTGCGGAAATAGCTCTCGCCGAAATCGAAGCGGATATAGTTCCACATCATCAGCCCGAACCGCTCGAGCGGCGGCTTGTCGAACCCGAACTGGGCTTCCAGCTTGGCGATGAACTCCGGATCAAGCCCTTGCGCGCCGCGATAGTCCGAGGAGCCCGGATCGCCGAAATCCTGCTGCGCGCTGCCCACGCTGTCGCCGCCGCCGGCAATCCGGTCGATTGCGGAATCGCCCTCGCCGGTCAATTGCGCAATGACCTGCTCCACCGGTCCGCCCGGTGCAAACTGGATCACCGCAAACGAGATCGCCATGATGCCGACAATGGTCGGGATCATCAAAAGCAGGCGTCTGAGAATATAGGCGCCCATCAGGCGGCTGTCCCCTCAGTGGCGGCGATCTTCTCGCACATGGTGAAGTCTGTCCTGGTCAATCCTGCGTCCTTCCAGCCGGATATCGCTAGATCCGGCTGATTCGTATGTGCCCCATACAGAATCGAATGTCGAAACCGGTGCAAGGCCGAAAGCGTCTCACTCTGCCTGGGTCGACCACCACACGTCCGGGAAGCCGAGCCCGTAATAGGGCAGTTCTTCGGGGTGCTTGAGAGCCTTGGAGTAGGCCACCTTGACCGCATCGCTGTAAAACAGCGGCACCACGTAGTGGTTTGCCAGCAGCACCCGGTCGAGCGCCTTCACCGCAGCGGTCTTTTCCTCGCGGGTCTGCGCGAAGATCACCATCCGGATCAATTCGTCGACGGCGGGATCGGCAATACCGGCATAGTTGCGCGATCCCTCGCGGTCCGCCGAGGCCGAGCCCCAGTATCCGGCCTGCTCGTTGCCCGGGTTCAGCGATTGACCCCAGACATTCCAGATCATGTCATAGTCGAAACTTCTGATCCTGTTGGTGTATTGCGAGGCGTCGACGGTGCGGATCCGGGCATCGATGCCGATCTTCTTCAGGCTGGCGATATAGGGCAGCACCGAGCGTTCCAGCGAGGGGCTCGAAAGCAGGATCTCGATCCCGAACTGCTCGCCGGTGCTGGTGTTGATCAGCTTGCCGGAGTCGAGTTTGTAACCGGCTTCCTGGAACAGCGTCAGCGCCTGGCGCAGATTCGCGCGTGCCTTCTGCGGATCGCCGCCCACCGGGTTGGTATATGGCGTGGTGAAGACCTCGGCCGGGATCTCGTTCTCCAACCCCTCGAGAATTTCCTTCTCGCGGCCTCCCGGTAGCCCGGAAGAGGCCAGCTCGGTGCCCCAGAAGTAGCTGTCGACCCGCGCCAGCGCATCAAAGGCCAGATTGTGGTTCAGGTCCTCGAAATCCAGCACGAAATTGAGTGCCCGCCGCACCCGTACATCCTGGAATTTTTCGCGACGCATATTCGGCACGAAAGCCTGCATGATGCCGACGGCGCGCAGCGGGTTCTGGATCTCCTCGCGCACGACGTCACCGCTTTCCACCGCAGGGAAATCATAGGCCGTGGCCCATTTGCTGGCCGAATTTTCCTGCCGGAAATCCACCGTGCCGGCGCGGAAGGCCTCGAACTCGACATTCGCGTCAGTGAAATAGACATATTCGATGGCGCCGAAATTGTTCTGCCCGACATTGACGTTGAGATCCTTGCCCCAATAGTCCTCGCGCAGCTCGTAGCGGATTGTCGAGCCGGCCTTGAAGTCGGCGATCCGGTAGGGGCCTGACCCCATCACCGGTTCAAGCGTTGTGCGGCTGATATCACGGGCTGCACCAGCCTCGTCCGTGCCTTCCCACCAGTGCTTGGGGAGGACTCGGATCTGGCCCAGAATTTGCGGCAGTTCCTGATTGTTGTTTTCGTCAAACAGGAAGGTAACGTCCCGTTCACCGGTCTTTTCCGCCGAGACAACATGAGCGTAGTACTGCGCCTGCGCCGGATTGTGTTCCTTTGCCTTGTCGAAACTGAAGACCACGTCCTCGGGCGTCACCGGTGTGCCGTCTGCCCACTTGGCTTCCGCGCGCAACCGGAACGTGACTTTCGAGATGTCGTCCGGGTAGGAGATGCCCTCGGCAAGCAATCCGTAGGACGATGAAACCTCGTCTTCGGAGGGTGTCATCAACGTATCGAAGACCAGGCTCAGTCCCGCCGCCGCCTCGCCCTTGTACAGGATCGGGTTGAAACTGTCGAAGGTGCCTTCTTCCGACAGTTTCAGCGTCCCGCCTTTCGGCGCATCCGGATTGACATAGTCAAACTGCGCAAAGCCTTCCGCGTATTTTGGCGCCTCGATCATCGCCGTGGCATGCCGCCAGGCAGGTTCCTGGGCCATGGCGCTGGCCGTTGCGAACAGGCTGGCCAGTGCCAGCATGATGGGGGCGAGGCGTTTGATCATGTGTGCGGGTTCTCCGGTAACCTTGTCATGGATAGACAATAGGTGACTTCTGCGGCGCTTGCAGGGCCTGTCTCACATTTCTTGCTGATACAATCAAAAAAGCCGGGCTCAAGGCCCGGCTTTGCAATTCGGTGCAGCGAAGATCTTACTCGGTTGGAGCTGGCGTCTCGGCTGCTTCTTCTGCAGGTTCCGCAGTCGCTTCCGCTGCTGGTTCAGCAGTGACCTCGGTCGCGGCAGGCAGCGGCGCCGGTGTGTCGCCGAGCGTGCGCAGATATGCGATCAGATCGGCCCGTTCGTCGATCTTCTTGACCCCGGCGAAGCCCATGGCGGTGCCCCGAATATATTTCTTCGGCGCTGCCAGAAAGTTGCTCAGGTGCTCGTAATCCCAGGCCACGGAACCGCCTTCGGAAAACTCGACCATGGCGGCAGAGTACTTGAAGTCCTCATGGGCGGCGACTGGACGGTTGACGATGTTCCAGAGGCCGGGACCAACCTTGTTTCCGTTCGACGCGTCATTGGTGTGGCAGGCGGCGCATTTCTTGAACACCGACTCGCCCTTGGCCGGATCAGCGCTGGCGAGCAGCGGTGCAATCAGTTCAGGTGCTGCTTCTTCCGCTGGAGCGCCGGCATCGCCGGTGCCCTCGGCCACTTCGATCATAAAGCCTTCAGTCTCCGGCTCGGGTGCATCATAGATACCCTCCGAAACGATCGAAAGAGACATCACCACGAACAGAATGCCCAGAAAAGCGCCCGCCGCTGTATTGAAATATGAGGAGTTCATGTTCCGTCGCTCCGTTTCGGTTCGGCGTCCCGCCCAGTTTCCTGCAATATCCGAACCAGTCTTGAAATCGCGCGGAACCTATGTCTTTTGCAGTTTCGTTGCAACACCGTTTGTAACCGCGGCGGTGAGACTTTTTGACACCTGCGCCGCAAGATGAGGGAATGGACGCGCCATGGCAACAGGTTCAGAGCATACACTGGTCATAATTCCGGCGCGATTGGCGTCGACGCGGCTGCCCAACAAGCCGCTGGCGGATATCGCTGGCGAACCGATGGTGGTCCGGGTCGCCCGCCAGGCGGCGCTTGCCAATATCGGCCGTGTGGCTGTCGCTACTGATTCGCGCGAGATCGCTGATGCGGTGCAAGCTGCCGGCATCGAGGCCGTGATGACCCGCGACGACCATCAGTCAGGCTCTGACCGCGTGTTTGAAGCGGCCACGATCATGGATCCCGAGGCCAGGGCTGAGATCATTCTCAATGTGCAGGGAGATATTCCGGCAATCGAGCCCGAGACCATTCGCCGCTCCGCCGTGCCGCTCGCCGGATCGGCTGCAGATCTCGCCACGCTGGCCGTCGAGATCACGGATGAGGACGAGAAAACCAATCCCAGCATCGTCAAGGTGATCGGCACACCGATTGGCGATCATCTTCTGCGCGCGCTTTATTTCACCCGCGCCACGGCGCCCTATGGTGACGGCCCGCTCTACCACCACATCGGGCTTTATGCCTGGCGCCGCTCGGCGCTTGAGCGCTTTGTGTCGCTCAAGCCGTCAACGCTTGAAAAACGCGAATCGCTGGAGCAGTTGCGGGCCCTTGAGGATGGTATGCGCATTGATGTGGCAATCGTTGACTCGGTGCCGCTGGGTGTCGATACTCCCGCCGATCTTGCCCGCGCCCGCCAAATTCTCGGGCCGAAATAGACGCCTTTTTCTCACAACGGACAGACCTGATGACCGCATCCACCAACCGCATCGCCTTTCAGGGCGAGTTTGGCGCAAATTCCGACATGGCTTGCCGCGACATGTTTCCCGGTATGGATCCCTTGCCCTGCGCCACGTTTGAAGATGCGTTCAACGCGCTCACCCAAGGCGACGCGGATCTGGCGATGATCCCGATCGAGAACACCATCGCAGGCCGGGTTGCCGATATTCATTACCTGTTGCCCGAATCGCAGCTGCATATTGTCGGTGAATACTTCATGCCGATTCATTTCCAGCTGATGGCGCTGCCCGGTGTCGACCGCTCGGAAATCCGCACCGTGCACAGCCATGTTCACGCCGTCGGTCAGTGCCGCAAGGTGGTCCGCGCCAATGGCTGGAAAGCAGTCGTGGCCGGCGACACGGCAGGCGCGGCAAGGCTGGTCTCGGAAAGTGGCGACCGGACCATGGCCGCACTGGCGCCACGTCTGGCTGCCGAACTTTATGGCCTCGACATCCTGGAAGAAAACGTCGAGGACACCGAAACCAACGTCACCCGCTTTGTCGTGCTGTCACGCGAAGCCAAAATCCCGCCGCGGCCGGTGGCCGACGAGGTGGTGGTAACCACTTTCGTCTTCAAGGTGCGCAACATTCCCGCAGCGCTCTACAAGGCGATGGGCGGTTTCGCCACCAACGGCGTCAACATGACCAAGCTGGAAAGCTACCAGATCGGCGGCAAGTTCTTTGCCACCCAGTTCTATGCCGATATTCACGGCCACCCGGACGAGGCGCCGGTGGCCCGGGCTATGGATGAACTCGCGTTTTTCTCCAAGGAACTGCGCATCCTCGGCGTCTACCCGGCCCATCCGTTTCGCCTGAAGCAAAACGGATCGCACGCCGAAGAGGCCGAGGGCTGAAAACACCCGTTACCGACCCCAGTCGAGCCAGTCGCGCATCAGCCGGTGCGCGATGGCGCCGGGCGGTGGCGCCGAGGCGTCAGCCTCACCCAGCGTATTGGCCAGCATCGCTTCGGTCTCGGCCCGGTCAAACCAGCGGCAATCCTCCAGTTCTGCGGTGTCGCGGGTGATCTCCAGGCTCCGGGCTTCGCCGAACACACCAATCATCAGCGAATGCGGCATAGGCCAGGGCTGACTGGCGTGATAGCGCACCCGGCCGACCCTGATGCCGGATTCTTCCAGTGTTTCGCGCCGCACCGCATCTTCCATGGTTTCGCCCGGCTCGATGAAGCCGGCCAGGCAGGAAAACATGCCCGGCGGAAAATGCGGACTGCGCCCCAGCAGACATTTGTCACGCGCTTCGTCGACCACCAGCATGATGGCGACCGGGTCGGTGCGCGGAAACACCGCGCGCTCGCAAGCCTGGCATTTCCGCCTATAGCCACCCGCTTCCGGCATCATCTCTCCGCCACAGCTGCCGCAGAACCGGTTGGCCAGCGCCCACGACACCAGGCTGGTCCCTTGCGCGTAGGCGCCAAGCGCCTCTTCATCCATCAGCGCCTGACGGTAGACCGAACGCGTATCAATGGCCTTGAACGGCTCCGGCAAGTCGTCCGGGTCTATTCCCACCGGCACGGCAATGCGGCCGGCATTGCCCTGATCCCAACCGATCAGCACTGCGTCGTTGGTGTTGGGCTGCATTCCGGCAATATCATCGGCTGTCAGCAAGCCATCCGGCACATCGCCATCAACCCGCATCGCCAGCCGGCCTTTGGCAATGGCGTAATACCGTGTCGCCGGGTCTTTCAGCGCATCGCCCAATTCGGTCTCGGTACGGTATTCGGAGCGGCGGTCAAGCCGGTTGCCGGCAAAGGCGACAAGCCGACTGGCTTCGCCATGCGGTGCATCATGGTCAAAAAGAGAAAATGTCATGTATCAGAGGGCCTCGAGAAGTCTTTCGCTGAATTCGGTACGGGCGTCTTTGTCCCAGGGCGTGGCTTCGCCGTGGCCCCAGACCGGTCCGGGCCAGGCCGGATCGCCCTCGTTACGTGCAATGATGTGAAGATGGAACTGGCGCACCTGATTGCCAAGGGCGCCGACATTGATCTTGAGGCATTGCGAGACCTGCTTGAGTGCCTTGGCGGCAATCGCGGTCTCGAATGTCAGCATGGTCTGATCGAGCGGCGTCATGTCGAAAATCTCGGAAATGCCGCCCCGTTGCGGCACCAGAAGCAGCCAGGGCCAGCGTGAATCCTCCATCAGGCGCACTTGGCACAGGCCCAGCTTCATCAGCAGGGTCGTGTCACGCTCAAGACGAGGATCAAGAACAAAATCAGACATCTGGTACACCGTCGAACAAGGTTGGCTGGCAACTCTAGCAGTTTTTTTCGGCTCTGGCTTGCTTTTGCCTGTCTGATTGACGATATGTGCCTTCGGGAGGTTGGTGGTGGACGAGCCACTCGCCAACCGGGTCAGGTCCGGAAGGAAGCAGCCCTAACGAGCCCGGCACGGGTCACCGTGCCAGC
>Ga0209344_10000374_pt1 | contig 82976 bp, 64 predicted proteins | sample Cruoilmetagenom6_FD_187293 | JGI IMG/M metagenome (GOLD analysis project Ga0209344, IMG submission 187293) | Oil polluted marine microbial communities from Coal Oil Point, Santa Barbara, California, USA - Santa Barbara Oil Seep Sample 6 (SPAdes)... | ecosystem: Environmental > Aquatic > Marine... | reverse complement strand
AGAAGTATTGTTGGTAATGTAGAAATACAATTACGTGATGATGAAGACGATTGCGGTTGCGATTTTAGAGAAGGTTCACGATGCGATGGTTTTTCACAACAATGGTATCCGTATGCGAAGAGTAAACTCTCTAAAGATTCTCTTAACTATCTTGACACGCTTCCAGACCATATACAATTCACAATGGGAGATCAAAAAGTAACTGTTGTACATGGTTCGTATTTTAATGTTTCAGAATTTATTTTCAAATCGACAGCTTGGAATACTAAACACTCTAATTTTGAAGCTACTGAAAGCGATATCATTATTGCTGGTCATTGTGGTTTACCTTTCAAACACAAAAACAGTGATAAACTTTGGATAAACCCTGGCGTGATTGGTATGCCTGCTAATGATGGAAAACCCAATGTTTGGTTTGCTATTTTGGAGGATTCGGTAAAACCCTTACAGGTAAATTTTCGTAAGTTAGACTATAACCATACGCTCACTAACAAATTAATGCTAAACGGATTGCTTCCAGAATCTTATGCAAAAACGATAGTTTCAGGGATTTGGGACAACATGGAAATTTTACCTGAAGTCGAAAAACAACAGCAAGGAAAACCTCTAGAACTGTAAGGTTAACCAAAATATTTATACTAATCAGAAATGCGAAACCTCTTTATCTTATCGTTTTTACTCTTAAGTTGCTTTGGAAATAGCCAAGAAACCCTTCATGAGTTATTAAAAACTCATAATAAAGAGCGTGTTCCTTATATGTCTGTTCAAGAATTGGCCATGCCAAAAACGGATGCTATTCTACTGGATGCTAGAGAACTTAAAGAATACAATGTAAGTCACCTTGAAGATGCTATTCATGTTGGCTACGATAATTTCGATATAGATGCTGTTATAAAAACACTGCCTGATACAACATCAACTATTGTTGTATATTGTTCTGTTGGTATTCGATCTGAAGACATTGGAGAGAAGTTAAAAAAGGCAGGCTACACCAATGTTTACAATTTATTTGGTGGTATTTTTGAATGGAAGAACAACAATTTTCCCGTATATAATTCCGAAGAAAAGGAAACAGATCATGTACACGCTTACTCTAAAGACTGGAGTCAATGGTTATTAAAAGGCATTAAAATCTATGAATAAATCACTTGTTATTGTGTTTGTTAAAAACATAAAATTAGGAACTGTAAAAACAAGACTCGCTAAAACTATTGGCGATTTTGGTGCGTTTGAGGTGTATACCGAATTGGTAAAAATTACTGAAAAAGCAACCAAACAATTAGACATAGATAAACGCATTTATTTTTCTAATGCTATTGTAGATGACCAATGGAAAGGTGAATTTAAAGCGGTACAATATGGAGCTGATTTAGGTGAACGTATGCTTAACGCTTTTAAAGATGGATTTGATGCTGGCTATAACAACATCGTATTGATTGGTTCTGATTTACCAGACATTCATTCTACACATATAAAAAATGGATTAGAGGCCTTAAATACGAGTGAAGTGGTTTTTGGTCCTGCAGAAGATGGTGGCTATTATTTGGTAGGCATGTCTAAATTGAATACCGAAATTTTCACCAACAAACCATGGAGTCAACCCAATTTATTTCAGTTAACGTTACAAGAGTTACAGAGTAATCAAATTTCAGTTGGTATCTTGGACACTTTAAACGATATTGACACCTATGAAGACTTAATTGCTTCAGACTTTTATAAATCGAACATCAAATTACAAGAAAAAATACAGCAACTCAATGATTAACCAAATAACAGAAAGCACAGCATATTTACAAGGCAAAGGCTTTGATCAACCCGTAATCGGCATCATTTTAGGTACCGGTTTAGGACAATTAGTTGATGAAATAGACATCATAGCCGAAGCAAGTTATAATCACATTCCCAACTTTCCTACAGCAACCGTAGAGTTTCATAAAGGCAAACTTATTTACGGCATTTTAGAAGGTAAAAAGGTAGTTGTTATGCAAGGCCGTTTTCATGTTTATGAAGGTTACACGTTACAAGATGTAACGTTTCCGGTAAGAATTATGGAAAAACTAGGTATAACAACCTTATTGGTTTCTAATGCTTCCGGAGCCATTAATCTCAATTATAAAAAAGGAGAATTAATGCTTATTGATGATCATATTAATCTTCAAGGAGGTTCACCTTTAGCGTTTAAAGGCGTTTCAGAATTAGGAGAACGTTTTGCAGACATGAGTGCACCTTATGATGCCGAAATTAATGCGAAATTTGAAAGCATTGCTAAAGCACACAATATAACGTTACACAAAGGTGTTTATACTAGTGTGGTTGGCCCTCAACTTGAAACACGTGCCGAATATCGCATGTTAAAAATTATGGGGTCTGATGCTGTTGGCATGAGTACGGTTCCTGAAATTATTGTGGCAAATCACTTGAATTTAAAAGTTGCTGCCGTTTCTGTATTAACCGATGAATGTGATCCAGATAATTTAAAACCCGTTGATATTTCTGAAATCATTGCTATGGCCGAAAAAGCAGAACCAAATATGATTACGCTTTTTAAAGAGCTGATTAAGACTTTGTAAAAAAAAGACCTGCAAGGATTTAAAAACCTTGCAGGATAACAAAAGACATTCCTGCCTACTCAGGAAGCACCTATGGAAAAGTATATAGACCTCATTAAAAATTCCTATTCAGGATACTGGAATTACCTCAAATACGAACTCATTGACCTTAATCATTGGGACAACTTTTTTTATGGTCTTATCCTTATTTCTGTTTTAGTTTGGATTCTTGAAATTGCATTTCCTTGGAGAAAAGAGCAAGCCTTATTCCGAAAAGATTTTTGGCTAGATACGTTTTACATGTTTTTCAATTTCTTTTTGTTGAATCTTATTGTTTTTATTGCCTTATCTAATACGGTTTCAGAACTGTTTAATGATGTTTTAGGTCTTATTGGACTATCTGTTTCTAGCTTTCAACTTTTTGATGTCGATGAACTTCCTAAATGGTTAGGCTTATTTATCTTTTTTATTGTTTCAGATTTTGTACAATGGAATACGCATCGGCTTTTACACCGTTTTGAATGGCTATGGAATTTCCACAAAGTACATCATTCTGTAAAAGAAATGGGCTTTGCCGCACACTTACGTTACCATTGGATGGAACCTGTGGTTTATAAATCTATACTTTATATTCCTATTGCTATCATTGGTGGTTTTGACGCACAAGATGTGGCTATTGTTTATTTCTTCAGCATTGCTATTGGTCATCTTAACCATGCTAATTTGGGTTGGGATTATGGCTTTTTAAAATACATTTTTAATAATCCTAAGATGCATATCTGGCATCATGTAAAAGAATTACCGGAAGATGTAAGGTATGGTGTCAACTTTGGACTAACGTTAAGTCTATGGGATTACATTTTTAAAACCGATTATATACCACACGATGGTAGAGATATTGAACTCGGTTTTGAAGGTGATGAAAATTTTCCTAAAGATTTTTTAAAACAAGAATTGTATCCTGCGTTTTCAAAAAAACAGGACATCAAGAGTTCAGAATAGTAAATCTAACACCTAAAAATACCATACATGAAATATTTATCAGCCTTAATTGTCACTTTAATATTTACGTCATCGTGTAGTGGATTGCAACAAACAACTCAAGATAAAGCTATAGAAACAAATACTTCTGAGCTTGTTTTTACAGAACAAAAAAAAGACAATAATTCTACTAAAATAAGCTTAGGGGAAGATGGTACCATAAGTGATGATGGCATTTCAGTAACTACAGAACTTATTTATACGGAAGCTTTTGATCATGCTATTTTTAATGCATTGTTAAAAAAGTATGTTTCAGAAAATGGAAATGTAAATTATAAAGGTCTTAAAGTTGAATCAAAAACTTTACAGCGTTATATTGATTTATTAAAATTACACCAACCTAATGATGATTGGACTAAGAACGACAAACTCGCTTACTGGATTAATGCATACAACGCTTTAACCATAGATTTAATCCTCAGAAATTACCCAACAAAAAGTATAAAAGATATTAAAGATCCTTGGGATCAAAGGCTTTGGAAATTGGGTGATACTTGGCAAAACCTAAACGATATTGAGCATAAAATACTAAGAAAAATGAATGAGCCTAGAATTCATTTTGCTATTGTTTGTGCTTCTGTATCATGTCCTAAACTTCAGAATACAGCATTTACAGCTTCAAACTTAGACGCACAATTAACCCATGCTACAAAAGAATTTTTAGCGGATACATCTAAAAATGATTTGTTTAAAGACAATATAAAGATTTCAAAAATATTTAAGTGGTTTAAAAAGGATTTTGAGGAAGATGGTAGCTTAATTGATTTCTTAAATCAGTACTCAGACATTACCATTTCCGCATCTGCTAAAAAAAGCTATACCGATTACAATTGGAATTTAAATGATTAAAACTACGATCATTAATTTATCGTAAGTACTGTATGATTAGTATAATTATTCCTGTTTTAAATGAGGCTGATACTATTAGCCGTTTGTTAACACATTTAATAGAGAATTCGTCGTCTAAGAACATTTCTGAAATTATAGTGGTTGATGGAGGTAGTACAGATGGGACTTTGGACATACTTAGACCTGTCAGGCTTCAGAAACCTGACAGGTCTGAAGTGAATTCAAACCAATCAAAAGGTCTCGACTGCGCTCGACCAGACATAAAGTTACTATCTTCAGACAAAGGAAGAGCAAAGCAAATGAATTTGGGTGCAAAGCATGCAACTGGAAGTATTTTATATTTTCTTCATGCCGATTCTTTTCCACCTAAAGATTTTGATCAATTTATTCTAAATGAAGTTCAAAAAGGTAATCAAGCAGGTTGTTTTAGAATGCAGTTTGACAGTAACCATTGGTGGTTACGTTTAGCCAGTTGGCTTACCCAATTTTCTTGGCGTGCTAGTAGAGGTGGCGACCAAAGTCAGTTTATTACAAAAACACTGTTTAACGATATTGGTGGTTATAACGAGAACTATATTATCTACGAAGACAATATTCTGATTAACGAATTGTATGCCCGGAATGAATTTACGGTTATCAATAAGAAATTGACAACCTCAGCACGACTCTATCGTAAACACGGAGTTTGGAAACTACAATATCACTTCTGGACGATTTATGTGAAAAAATGGCTTGGTGCGTCTGCTCAAGACCTACTCTATTATTACAAAAAAAATATTTGTTAAGTATTGCTTACTTTTTCTTATTTCGTCCTATTTCATTTGGATACAAATCCATTAGTTTATCACTTTGAAAAATGGCTTTTGTATCAATATCTATAGCAGATAATTTCCCTGTAAAAGTGGCTCCTGTATCAACATTCCAGACATTAGCACAATGCATTGGTTGGTCTTCACCAAAATTAATGGTTGGAGTATGACCAATATAAATTTCAGAATAATGCTTTAAGCGATTTGGATAACGCACTGATCCTTGTTGGATATTTTTATCTAGCGTTAATGCCATTTCCCAAAGCGTTCTATCAAAATAGAAATTTTCTTTATGTAATTCGCGCTCCACACCATGCATAGATGTAAAACCAGCATGAAGAAATAAGCGATTTTCAGCATCAATGTGATATAAGGCCATAGCGTCAAAAAAATCGAGATGTATTAGTTTTTCTTCTTTAGAAAATGCCTCATAACTTTCAATAGTTTCTTTTCCTCCGTTATCAAACCAAATATCATTTACAACACCCGAAGCCAACCAATTTTGACACCATACATCATGATTTCCTTTTATAAAAATACAGGTATTGGTTTTAGACAACTCAATTAAATATTGAATGACTTGAGCCGATTGACTCCAACCATCAACATAATCTCCTAAAAAAATCAATGTATCCTCTGAGCTAACGTTTGCTCTTTCTATAATTTGAATTAAACCTCTTAATCCTCCATGTATATCTCCAACGGCTAATATTCGCATTTTATTTCAATTTTTATTAAAGTTGACAGTTCATTTTAATTAAAATGACTCTTAAATATTCTTAAAGTTGTTAAATTTAAGATAAATCTTACTTAATAAAAGTTTAAATCGGGTTTATAAAATCCATCAATCTTATACTTTGGCTGTAAATCAACCAATCAATCCTTCATCATGAAAATCAATCAAATCATCATTGCGATTATCCTATGCATAGTGTCGCAATCTTACGGACAGGAAACTTTTTCTTCAACATTATTAGATGCAAAAACAGAACAACCCATTCCTTTTGCAACTATTCAATTTAACTCAAAAACAGGTGTTATTAGTAATGATAATGGGGAATTTAATATTACGATTAAACGTGCTATTAGAGCAACAGACTCATTAATGATAAGTTGTTTAGGGTATGAAGAAAAACGAGTTTCACTATTTAACTTCAACAATTCTCCTATTTATTTAGAATCAAAATCTGTGGATTTATCGGAAGTGCTAGTCACCAATAAAAATTACACCATCGACGAAGTTTTAGATAAAATAAAAGAAGGCTTAACGGTAAATTACGACTTCAGCTATAACAAACGCAAACTCTTTTATAGGACATCCTATTATACTGAAATGGACAAATACGATGTGAGTTTAGAAAAATCGACCATACCAGAATTCAACCAGCAATTCATAGATAGTCTGCTTCATATAATGCCTAAAAACAATAGTAATCACACTGAAATTTTAGGTGAGATCTACGGTGAAATTGAACCAAAGGCCTTTCAAAAAATGGAGATTCTAAAAGCTTGTCGTTTATATGATAAATCTAAGGACATTAACCTAGATAATTATGAAAAACGTTTTAATGACATCTTTAAAAAGTATGTAAAACGCGATTCGTATTTTAAAATAAAATCGGGTTGGTTTAGTGTAAAAGAGGAAATGGATTCTTCATTATTTGGAGATACAAATAAAAAAAATGAAGCCGCTACAGATGCCTTACTTGCCGAACAAAAGAAAAGAGATTCTATTCGTAAAATTGGCTTTTTACATTGGCGAAAAATGATGATTCATAATTTTGAAAACAACAACTTTATTGATGAAGACAATGATCTTAACTTTATTCATAAATCGAGACGTTATGAGTTTGAAATTGCAGATTATGCATATATCAATGATATGTTTGTGTATGTGATTCCGTTTAAGCCCAAACGCAGTGAAGACTTTTCTGGTACCATGTATGTGAATACTGAAGATTTTGCAGTTGTAAGAGTTGATTATAAAAATGTAAAACCACTAAGTAAGTTTTCTCTTCTTGGCATTTCCATGAAAAAATACTTAAAGGAAGGCACAATCATCTTTCAAAAAAATGACAATGATAAATACACTTTAAAATACAGAGATGAGTCTTTAGGCGAACGAGTTGGCATTAAACGACCTTTTAAAATTGTAGAGAAAAATAAAAATGTAAAAGGCAGACGTAAACAAAATGAATTAAAAGGAGACATTCACTTTATCGTTAGAAATATTGAAAAAACAGAACTTGTAGTTTTTGAAACTGATGCCATATCTGAATCAGATTTTAAAAATTTCAAAGAAAAATCACTTGTTTCTCCAACCCAATTAAACCAATACGATCCTGAGTTTTGGAAGGGTTATAATATTATTGAGCCTAATAAAGCTTTAAAAGAATTTAAAGCCATTGATATGGAATAATAAACAAGAACAATACCATTGGGATAACAAAACAAGCTTCGAGCAGAGCTCTTGCTTGTTTTGAGTCTCGTTAAAAATACTGCCCTATTCCAAAGACAATACCATTATTCGCTTTTTTTCCTATTCCAACACCATAATCTATACGAAAGACAGCATTAAAAATACGCTTGTGAATAAACCGAACACCTAAACCAGTGAATGCGCTTGCTTTTTCTCCTTCAATTAAATCTCCGAGATTACCACCTGGCTCTTGCCACGTACCAGCATCGATAAACGCATTGGCTTGCATGGCAAACCATCCTTTTTCTAGTATTGTATGTCTATATTCTGTATTTAATACTACAGAGGCCGTACCTCTATCAATGGTATTTCCAACTCCTCTTAAGTTAAGTTGATTATCTAATGCAAATGGTGCAAATGGAGTTGTATCATTAGTAGCATATCCTAAACGAAGTCTATTAGCCCAATTTCCTTTATTACCAATACGTTTAAAATATTCAAAATCGTTTCTACCAATAAAAAAGTTACGTAACAATGCGTTGTCACCATTAGAATGCAATGTAAAACTGTAAGTAAAAACACTTCTAAACCCATCTATGTATTGATACTCATTGGTAATATTGTTATGCTCATACTCACCAACAACCCTTACCCTATCGACACCTAATTTTTCTGGAATGCTTTGAGGTAGATTTCCGCTCAAATAATTATAATCTTCATTAGCGACGTTTATACCAATTTCGAATCTATTCTTAAAATTATGTTCATACATCAATCTTAATTCAAAGGCACTACTTGTGGATTTATAATTAACATCACGTCCATCTTCAAAAAAGATAGGATCTTGTAATACATTGTTTTGGTAATTAATACCGACTCCTAATTTTCTTGTAAATAAATTGGGTGCCTCCCAATAAAACCCATAAGAATCAAACACATTTCTCGCATAAAACCCACCCAATATTTGGTTTTGCCCAAGAAAGTTAAAATCGAAAACAGATGTTCTAAATGCAAAATCATCATTATTATCTTGAGATACATTTAGCCCAGGAATAATAGCAAAATTTTCAACAATCGTATAGATAAGTCTGTAGTTTTCATCTTCAATTTTTTCTAATTTTGACGAGGCACTAGCAACAAAAGCTAACAACTTAAAACGTCTTACATCTGCAGCTATTATAGTAGAATCTACTGTACTTCCTCTTTTTACAAAAGCTAAACGTTTTAAAAACTTAGTCTTAGTACGTTTATTGCCTTCAATTTCAACCTCAGCAATGACGATATCTTGTGAATAGCTTAAACATCCTAAACAAAGTATTACTATAAATAATATTAATTTTAAGTTCATACATATTAGTAATTGAACTCTCAGACGTTAAATATCTTATAGCATTACAAAACTTTAAATTAAAACTGACTATAATGCGCCTTTATAATGTCTTCAACGGGCTTATTCTGTGGAGTAAACTGATTGTCTTCTAATCCTCCAGCTTTATTATGTTCTATAAACCATTTCCATAAATAACCGCCAGCAAACCAATCTTCTTGCCATACGGCTTCAAATAGAGCTTGGGTGGCATTGTTTTGAGCTTCAAAATTCACAGAAGTCATAGAACGATCATAGCGCCAAGGTTCTTTAGCAGAATAATCAACACTTCTATAACCAAACTCTGTAAATAAAATAGGTCGGTCTAATTTTTCAGAAAATGCTTTTAAACCTTGTGTGTGTTTTTCCCAACCTTTTATACAATCTTCAATTGTTGGTGTTTGCATATCGCTCACCGGAAAATAAGCATCAATGCCTACATAATCTAATTCTGACCAAAACGGTGTGGTCCAGAATTCATCCCAATTAGCAGCGTAAGTTAGTTTCCCTGAATAAACCGCTCGAATCTCCTTAATTAATTGCTGCCAATACTCTGGTCTATTTTTAACAAATTCTTCAAGTTCAGTACCAATACAAAACACTTCTACGTTTACCTCTTCAGCCAATTCTGCATATTCAAGAATAAAACTAGAGTATGAGGACTCTAATAACTTCCAATCTGCTTCAGTATTCATTTTTAATAACCCTGTAAATTCACCATGCCAAATCCAAATTTGAGGTTTTATCATCACCTCAATATGGTCTTTATGTAACGTTTTTATGTATTGTTTAGCACCAGCTCTAGTCTCTCCAAACCATTGACGCTTTGTATTATGAATTATTTCAGGATGATTAACATCTTTTATAAAACCAAAAGGCATAATAGCTGCAGCATTGGCATTTATATTAACAACCGGTTTGGTATGTGTACTATCAATAGCATCCCTAGCCGCAACAAAACTGACACCATTTATTTTTAAAGGCTTGTATTTTGCAGCAGCACAACTTATAACAATGACGCTTAAAAGGAAGTAAAAAAGATATCGCATACTATAAAATTATGCCTAAATTTAAAGAAATTCGACTAATAGATTAAGGTTTTAACAAAAGCTTCGACCTATAGTCCGTATCAACAACCTCAATTATATGGAACACATCGTTATTATTGGCAACGGCATTTCTGGAGTTACGCTTGCAAGACACGTCAGAAAACTATCCGATAAAAGAATAACTATCGTCTCAGCCGAAGCCGATTATTTCTTCTCTCGTACAGCATTAATGTATGTTTATATGGGACATATGAAGTTTGAACACACACAACCTTACGAGAATTGGTTCTGGAAAAAAAACAGAATTGAACTCAAAAAAGGTTACGTAAAACAGGTTGAAACAACAACTAAAACACTTCATTTTGCCGAAGGTGATACGCTTCAATACGATAAATTAATTATTGCAACAGGAAGTAAACCCAATAAATTTGGTTGGCCAGGACAAGATTTAAACGGTGTAATGGGCATGTACCACAAACAAGATTTAGAAAATCTAGAAGTACATGCACCCAATAATGAGGTATGCAAACGTGCTGTAATTGTTGGTGGTGGATTAATAGGTATTGAATTGGCTGAAATGTTGAATAGCCGAAGTATTCCTGTAACATTTCTTGTTAGGGAAGACAGCTTTTGGAATGGTGTATTGCCTAAAGGAGAAAGTGAAATGATTAATAGGCACATTAAAAATCATCATATCGATTTACGACTTTCTACAAATCTGAAAGCCATTAACTCAGACGACAACGGCAATGTAAAATCGGTTATTATTGAAGAAACCGGCGAAGAACTAGAATGTAATGTGGTTGGCTTAACTGCAGGAGTTACACCAAATATTGATTTTTTAAAAGATTCTGATATTGAAATAGGACGTGGTGTTAAAGTGAATCGTTTTTTAGAAACCAACATTCCAGATATCTATGCTATTGGTGATTGTGCCGAACAGCATGAAGCCATTGGAAACCGAAGACCAATTGAAGCCGTTTGGTACACTGGTCGTATGATGGGTGAAACCTTAGCACATACCATTTGCGGAAATAAAATGGAATACAAACCAGGCCATTGGTTTAATTCTGCTAAATTTTTAGATATCGAATATCAAACCTATGGTTGGGTGTTTGGAGAACGCGGACGACCAGAATACGAACAACATTTTCATTGGAAACATGAAGACGACACCAAATGTATAACTGTTGCTTATGATAAAAATACCCATAAATTTTTAGGTATTAACACCTTTGGAATTAGAATGCGCCATAACGTTTTTGATCAATGGCTTACTGAAAAACGCGATGTAGATTACGTGATGAATCACCTCTCTGAAGCCAACTTTGATCCTGAATTTTATTCAAGATTTGAAAACGAAATTTTAAAAGCCTACACTAACCAGTTACAACCAGTATAAAAATGAGCAATAAATTAAACCATAGTATGTCTTTAGCAAAACCAGATGCTTTAGATATTAATAATAAACAAAAAGTAGCTCTTGCCATAGGTGTTATTGGCTTATTTATTTTAGCCTTAGCGCTTTTTAATACTAATTTTCCCAATAAAGGTTTATTTCTTACACTGTCGTTAGGATCTATAATTGGCGGTATTATCATGTATTCTAGAGAAGCTTACCTTACAAAACTAGAAGGCATAAAGAATGATGGTGTTTGGTTTAAATCTATTTCCTCTCGTGGAGTTTGGGGTTGGATTGTTGGTGTGATTTTAACCACCTTCTATATTGTACTTTATTTCTTTCCTAAATATCTAGGTTTAGGTACTGACGGAGCAGAAAATACGGGTTTAATTAGTTTATTTGACTCTTTAAGTCAACTCTTAAGTGGCAGAAATGCGAGCCAATGGTTTGTTTACGGCACCTTGTATACCGTTGCTATTTTAGCTTTTGGATATAAATTTATTCTAAAATACAGACATAATCGTTACCAACAATTACGTACCGTTTCAGTGATGTTTTTTCAATTGGGTTTTGCCTTTTTGATTCCTGAATTTATGTACGTTATGAACAACGATTTACCATACTACGACCTTAAAAGTATATGGCCTCTTAATTATTACATTTTTGATGAATGGTCTGTAAAAGGATTTTTATCTAATGGAAATATTGGCTTGGCGTTACTCATATTTGGTATCCTATCCATCTTTGTTATAACTCCAATCTTAACCTATAAATATGGAAAACGTTGGTATTGCTCTTGGGTTTGTGGATGTGGCGGATTAGCAGAAACTGCTGGTGATTCTTTTAGACAATTATCGTCTAAAAAAATGTCAGCTTGGAAATTAGAACGTTGGTTAATCCATACCGTTTTAGTATTTTCTATTGTAATGACTGTTGCCATGGTGTACACCTACTTAGGCTATGATAAAAATGATTTCTGGCTGACCAGAGGTGTTTTTATAAGCTTAGTCATTGGCTTTTTAACTTTAGTATTTGCCGCAGTGATGTTCTTTAAACGACAAGAATTAGGAAAAGATGCAAAATACGGAGCTATAGGATTTTTCATTGTCATTGCTCTTTTACTGATTATGCATTTTACAGGCACCACAGATCATCTATTTTATATTAAAGCTGGCGCCTTAAGATCTGCTTATGGCATTTATATTGGATCCATTTTTTCTGGAGTTATTGGCACAGGATTTTATCCCATTTTAGGAAACCGTTCTTGGTGTCGTTTTGGTTGCCCTATGGCAGCAATTCTTGGATTCCAACAGCGTTTGTTTTCAAAATTTAGAATTACCACTAATGGTGGCCAATGTATTTCTTGTGGTAACTGTTCTAACAGTTGTGAAATGGGTATTGATGTCAGACACTATGCGCAAAAAGGAGAAAACATCGTACGCTCTAGTTGTGTTGGCTGTGGTATTTGTTCTGCTGTTTGTCCAAGAGGTGTTTTAAAATTAGAAAATGACTCTATGAAAGGACGTATTAATCCAACAGAAGTCCTTTTAGGAAACGATGTTGATTTAATGGATTTAGTAAATCAAAAATAAGAAGATTACTTTTGCACTTTCAAATACACTAAATGCCCAACATAAAAGTTATTATTCCTGCTTATAACGAAGAAGAATCAATTCCTCTCGTCATAAAAGACATACCTTCTATTGTCAATGAAATTATTGTGGTTAGTAATAATTCTACTGACAACACTGAAATTAACGCCAAAAATGCAGGTGCAACAGTTTTAGTCGAAAACAGAAAAGGTTATGGTTATGCGTGCTTAAAAGGCATGGATTATATTTCTAAACTAGAAAAAAAACCAGATATCGTTGTTTTTTTAGATGGTGACTACAGTGATTACCCCGAAGAATTAACAAAAATCATTCAACCTATCTTAGAGGATGATATTGATTTTGTAGTTGGTGCTCGTGTTAAAGAATTACGAGAAGAAGGCTCTATGACCTCTCCTCAAATTTTTGGTAATTGGCTAGCAACAAGCTTAATGACCTTGTTTTTCCGCTCAACATTTACAGACTTAGGCCCCTTTAGAGCCATTACATACAAGAGCCTTTTAGGCTTAAATATGGAAGATAAAACATATGGTTGGACTGTTGAAATGCAATTAAAAGCTTTAAAACAGAAATTAAACTATAGGGAAATTCCTGTTAATTATAGAAACAGAATAGGTGTCTCAAAAGTTTCAGGAACAATAAAAGGTGCTATCTTTGCAGGCATAAAAATCTTAGGTTGGATTTTTAAATACAGTTTTAAAAAATGATTCTCGAATCAATCGTTATTGTTATATACACCATTGCCATTGTACTTATATTTATGTACGCTTTGGCGCAACTAAATTTACTTTATAATTATTTATCTTCGAAAAAGAAAAGGCAAGATTGTGAAACTTTTGATTTTTCCAATTCTGAAGAAATTCCTTTCGTTACCATTCAACTTCCCGTATATAACGAAATGTATGTAATGAAGCGTTTATTAGATAATATTGCGCTTTTAGAATACCCAAAAGATAAATTAGAAATTCAAGTTTTAGATGATTCTACTGATGAGACTATTGCAACTACAAAAGCACATGTAGAGCAGTTGGCCAAAACAGGTTTAGATATTACACATATTACGAGAACAGATAGAAGCGGATTTAAAGCTGGTGCGCTTAAAGAAGGTTTAAAAATAGCTAAAGGTGAGTATATTGCTATTTTTGATGCTGACTTTTTACCACAACCTAACTGGTTAAAACGTACCATTCCTTATTTTAAAAATGAAAAAATTGGTGTTGTACAAACACGTTGGGGACATATTAATAGAAATTATTCTTTATTAACCAAAATTCAAGCTTTTGCTTTAGATGCTCATTTCACTTTAGAACAAGTAGGTAGAAATAGCAAAGGCCATTTTATAAATTTTAACGGCACCGCTGGTGTATGGAGAAAAACTTGCATTATAGATGCAGGTAACTGGGAAGGTGACACCCTTACTGAAGATTTAGATTTAAGTTATAGAGCACAACTAAAAAACTGGGAATTTAAATATTTAGAAGATGTAGAAACTCCAGCTGAATTACCAGTTGTTATTAGTGCTGCACGTTCTCAACAATTTCGTTGGAATAAAGGTGGAGCAGAAAACTTTAGAAAAATGCTTTGGCGTGTTATAAAGTCTGATAATATTTCTACAAAAACAAAAGTTCACGGTTTACTACATTTATTAAATAGCACCATGTTTTTAAGCATATTCACAGTGGCTATTTTAAGTATTCCAATGTTATATATAAAAAATGAATATGCGCATTTAAGAAACTACTTTTATATTATGAGTTTCTTTGTAATGAGTACTATTATTTTCTTTGTGTGTTATTGGTTTATGTACCGTAATATTTATGGTAGTGGTTTTAAAAAATTCTTTAGTTATATAGGAATGTTTTTTACCTTTTTCTCTATCGCCATGGGCTTTTCTTTACATAATTCTATTGCTGTAATCGAAGGTCATATAGGCAAACGAAGCGAGTTTGTAAGGACTCCTAAATTTAATATTAGCACCATTAGAGATTCATGGAAAGGCAACAAATACATTATAAAAAAGATGTCTCCTCATGTTATTATTGAAGGTATTTTAATGCTTTATTTTGCTTTTGGTATGTACAGTGCATTTGTGGTTGGTGACCAAGGTGGTGACTTTGGATTGTTTCCGTTTCACTTAATGCTATTTATTGGCTTTGGGTATGTATTTTTTAAATCACTAAGTTCTAAAGTGTGATTGCGCTTTGGAAATATCACAAAATTCCATTTCTATTTTTTATTATTAGTAGTGCTTTCTATGCTTGGTTTGCGTATGATTTAATGCGTTGGGACACCATAGAACTATTATTGATTTACATTACTCTCTTTTTTTTAGCTTTTCAAATAATTAAGAAAACCGGTTTTAACTTTAAACTTTTAGTTGGTTTTTCTATTCTGTTTAGATTGCTATTTCTTTTTGCTATCCCTAATTTATCTCAAGATTTTTATCGCTTTATTTGGGATGGCCGTATGATTTTAGAAGGTTTTAACCCTTACCTATACACACCAGATTCTTTTATTAATAATCTAAAATCCCCTATAAATCAAGCTCAAGAATTGTACAATGGCATGGGAAGCTTAAGCTCCTCTCACTTTTCTAATTATCCTCCTTTAAATCAATTTTGTTTTGTTCTGGCCAACCTATTACCAGGAAAGAGTATTCTAAGCTCAGTTATTGGATTAAGGCTCGTTATTATAGCAGCTGATCTTGGCACACTATATTTTGGAAAGAAACTTTTAGAACGCTTAAAATTACCTTCAAGTAGAATATTTTGGTACATTTTAAATCCGTTTATTATCATAGAATTAACAGGGAATCTTCATTTTGAAGGTGTCATGATTTTCTTTTTCATTTGGTCATTGTATTTATTATTCTCTGAAAAATGGAAATGGGCTGCTGTGGTTTTGGCTTGTTCTATTTCTGTAAAATTAATTCCACTAATGTTGTTGCCCTTATTTTTTGGATGGTTTACATCTAATACCATAGATAAACAAAATAATACATTAGGATTCATAAAATTAATTACATTCTACGCCATTGTAGGAGCAACTACATTGCTATTATTCTTACCGTTCTTTTCTATGGAATTTTTGAATAACTACTCAAAAACTGTTGGACTTTGGTTTGGAAATTTTGAATTCAATGCTAGTGTTTATTATCTGGCAAGAGCCATTGGTTATGCTATAACGGGTTATAATGAAATTGCCATTATTGGAAAAATTTTACCCTTAATTTCAGTGCTTATTATTTTAGGATTTACATTCTTTAAAAAGCATACTAATTTACCAAACTTAATAACCTCAATGCTTTTAGTACTTACCCTATACTTTTTTTTAAGCACAACTGTTCACCCATGGTACATTGCAACCTTAATAATATTAAGTGTTTTTACCAATTATAAGTTTCCACTAGTTTGGTCTTTGGTAATTGTACTAAGTTATTTGGCCTATTCTAACACTAACAATTCTGAAAATTTATGGGTTATTGCTTTAGAATACAGTATTATAATTTCCGTTTTTGTTGGGGAAGTTTTAAAACAAAAAAGATTGCAAGTTTCCTAGCAGTCTTTTTTTATTGGCTATTGGTTTGATGTTATAATTACAACCTCTTAACCTGTATTAATTTATAACTCTCATAGGTTTCTATAAAACCGTTTTCATCTTCTTCTTCATATTCTGTAACCTCATATATAATCTTAAAACGCTTACCAATAAGGTCATTAGATTTTAGATTCACTGCTTTTAGAGCAGCTTCTGTGATTTCAGTAAAATAAAAAATTGCCTCACTGTCTTCATCATCTTCATCTTCTCTAAGAATAAAAGCATAGCCATCTTCTGCATCGTAACCATCAAAAGTTGCAACCTTAGTTACTTTAATCTTATTTTGATTAATTTGATTTGTAGTTGAAAATGCATTTGCGCTTAAAACCATGACCATAAGCACAAATACTGTTATTTTTTTAGTATTCATCGCATCAAATTTTATACTGAAATAATTCAGTAATAATTAAAATTTTTAGTTTGTGGTTTTGGGATTTTGCCACCTCAAGCCCAAATGCTTTTAGATTACAACCTCTTGGTTATAAATACTGTGGAACTTTAAAAGACGTTATTTTTTGTCTATTTCTGTTTTAAAATAAAAAGTAATTCATTATACTTTAAATATATCATCAGAGTCTTTAAAACTCTTAAACTCTAACATATAATCGTTTGAATCTTTAATAAAAAACGATAAATGTTCACCTGTTTGATCTTTTAAAAACGTGGTTTGAGTTACCACTTTTAAATTCAGATTATTCAGTTTTGCATAGAGTTCTCCCCATTTTTCAACATCTACAATAACACCAAAATGAAATGAAGGCAACATCTTACCTTCAAAGACATAATTTGGGCTATTGAAATTGAATTTCTCGGCTTGAATGAATGTTAGTTGATGACCAAATAAATTTATATCTATCCAATTTTCGTTAGCTCTTCCCAAGGAAGCTCCAATGTTATTAATGTAAAAATTTTTAGTTTCTTCTACACTTAAACAAGGTAACGACATGTGAAATGATGTTTCCATAATTCAACCATTTCAAAATTTATAACATTTTAATATACAGTAAATTACAAAATATTATTAACGTAGCAACACTAATTTAGTCAAAATCTTCACCTTCGGCTCCTGGCTCTAAATCTGGGTCAACTACAGCATCTGGATCATCATCTGCAAAGTCTTCATAATCATCTTCATCATAGTTTTCCATCGTCTGTTCTAACTTAGTACTTACTTTTACTAAATACTTCGTGTCTTCTGTAGTGACTTCTACGGCTTCGACTGTTTCGTTTTTTGCATTTTTAAACGAGATAACATTATCGTCGTCATATCCATCAGGATATTTCTCTACCAGAAGTGCTAAAATTTCTGGTGTTAATTTTTTAAAATCAACTATAACTCGTTTTAAATGTGCGTCTTTTGGTTTCATCAGGTAAATTCTATTTTTTCTATATGTCAGATGTTATATCCATTTTAAAAATGATTCTCCATGATAAACTTTTAGCAATGGATATGTCATTCTTTAATAATATTTCTGAAGCTATTTTTTTTTAAATATAATACTTATTTATTTACACGAATAACATCATATATATCTTTTCTTCGATCTTTTAAATTTTTTACAGCTCCAAAGGAATGTAATTCTCTTAATAAACTCAAGTCCACATCTGCAACTAGAATCATTTCTGTATTAGTAGTCGCTTCTGCTTTTATTCCATTACTAGGAAATGAAAAATCACATGGTGTAAATACTGCCGACTGTGCATATTGAATATCCATATTATTTACATTAGGCAAATTTCCTACACTACCTGCAATGGCAACATAACACTCATTTTCAATAGCTCTAGCTTGAGCACATAAGCGTACTCTAGAATAGCCATTTTGTGTATCGGTTAAAAATGGTACAAATAAAATATCCATACCTTCTTCTGCCAATAACCTTGATAATTCTGGGAATTCTGAATCGTAACAAATTAAAATTCCTATTTTTCCTGCATCAGTTTCAAAAGTTTGTAGTTTATGGCCTCTTTGCATTCCCCAAACTTTAGCTTCGTCTGGTGATATATGAATTTTCTCATAACGCTCTAAACTCCCATCTCTTCTACACAAATACCCAACATTAAACAACTTGTTATCAATTAATTCTGGCATACTACCTGTAATAATGTTGATATTATAAGAGATTGATAATTGTTGCATTTTTTCAACAATAATAGCGGTATACTTTGCCAATTCTCTAATAGCATCTGGCTCGTACATATGATTGTATTTTGCCATTAATGGTGCGTTAAAAAATTCTGGAAACAAGGCGAAATCAGACCTATAGGCCGCAACACTATCTACAAAATATTCTACCTGCTGCATTAACTCGTCCAAACTATTGTAGGTACGCATTTGCCATTGTATAAGGCCTAATCTAACAACTGTTTTTATAGCACTTGCTCTTTTACTTTTTTTGGTATAATAAATATTATCCCATTCCATTAAAACTGCATATTCATTTGAAGCTGTATCTCCTTCTAAATAGCCTTTTAGAACTCTAACGGGATGAAAATCATTAGAAATTTGAAAATTTAAAACCGGATCGTGAATTTCCTTGCGCTTTACTTTTTCAATATATTCTTTTGGTGTAAGCTCTTTATATTTATGAAAATTTGGCATTCTACCACCAAAAACAATACCTTTTAAATTTAGGTTTTCACAGATTTCTTTTCTGTAATCGTATAACCGTCTTCCTAAACGTAAACCTCTATATTCTGGTTTTATAAAAACATCTATTCCGTAAAGCACATCACCATTTGGGTCGTGTTTCTTAAACGAATCGCCTTTTATGATATCTGCATACGTATGTTCGTCATCAATACTATCATAATCAACAATAAGCGACAAGGCACAACCTGCAATATTACCATCAATTTTTATTACCACTTGCCCTTGAGGAAAAATAGATGTTAAGCGCTCTATGTGGTGTTTTTTCCAATAGGAATCTAAAACACCTCCATAAGATTCTAAGGTTGCAGATTTTAATTCCTCAAAATCATCAACGGTTAAAAACTTTAATTCTATATTTTCAATTCTATGCTCTTCCATTACATATCTAAAAGATAAGCAAAAATTAATGGTGCTACAATGGTCGCATCACTTTCTATAATAAATTTAGGAGTGTTAATATCTAATTTTCCCCATGTTATTTTTTCATTTGGAACAGCTCCAGAATAAGATCCATAACTGGTTGTACTATCACTAATTTGGCAGAAATAACTCCAAAATGGTGTATCGGTACGTTCCATATCTTGATATAACATAGGTACTACGCAAATAGGAAAATCTCCTGCAATACCTCCACCTATTTGAAAAAATCCAATACCATTTTCAGAGTTATCGGTATACCAATCTGCTAAAAATGTCATGTACTCTATTCCAGATTTCATGGTACTTGCTTTTAACTCGCCTTTTAAAACATAACTAGCAAAAATATTCCCCATAGTACTGTCTTCCCAACCAGGACAAACAATAGGAAGGTTTTTCTCTGCTGCAGCATACATCCAAGAATCTTTTAAATCTATTTCATAATGCTCCTCTAAAACACCAGATAACAATAATTTGTACATATACTCATGCGGCAGGTAACGCTCTCCTTTAGCTTCGGCATCTTTCCATATTTTAACAATATGTTCTTGAATACGTCTAAACGCTTCCTCTTCAGGAATACAAGTATCTGTAACACGATTTAACCCTTTTTCTAATAAATCCCATTCGTCTTGAGGTGTTAAATCTCTATAATGAGGCACACGTTTGTAATGGCTATGTGCGACTAAATTCATGATATCTTCTTCTAAATTTGCACCAGTACAAGACACAATTTGCACCTTATCTTTACGAATCATTTCAGCAAAAATCTTACCTAATTCTGCAGTACTCATAGCTCCAGCCAAAGAGACTAACATCTTTGCTCCAGAATTGAGTTGTTCTTCATACCCTTTTGCCGCATCAACTAAAGCTGCTGCGTTAAAGTGCAAGTAATACTTTTCTATAAATTTTGAAATTTCTCCTTTATTAGTAGTCATCTTCTGTATTGAATTTAGATTTTTTGTTTCCTTCGTTAGTTGAATTGTTAAAATTACTTTCAAAATCATCTTCTATATTTTGATCTTGAAATTTGTAACTTAACATTTTGTAATACAATTTAGCCGCTAAGAAATCTGAAGATTTCTCCTTTTCATTAGGACATAATTCTACAATATCAAAACCAACTACGTTCTTTTCTTCAAACACTTGTTTTAAGAATTCTAATGTTTCATAATATAGTAAACCTCCTGGTTCTGGTGTGCCCGTACTTGGCATAATTGAAGGATCAAAAGCATCTAAATCAAAAGTAATAAACACGTTATCTGTCATTTGATCGATTGCAGCATCCATCCAACTATCATCTTCGGCCATTTCATGAGCAAAATAGGTTTTCTCATCATCCATAACCGTTTTTTCAAGGATATCCATAGAACGAATACCCACTTGAATTAAGTTTGTCGTTTGACTCGCTTCATAAACGGCACAAGCATGGTTGCATGTAGAACCTTCGTAGCTTTCACGTAAATCGGCATGTGCATCAATATGTAAAACCGTTAAATCATCAAACATTTCATTAAATGCTCTAATGGTTCCGATAGACACAGAATGTTCACCACCAAAAACAGTAACAAATTTATTCTTCTTAATGTATCGTTTTGTTGCTTGATGAACTGCTTCTACCATAGCTTCTGGAGAATCATTTTCTGTTACAGCATCTGCTAAAAACACACCTTGTTGATACACTTCAGAATCGGTTTCAATATCGTAAAGTTCCATGTTTGCCGAAGCATCTAAAAACGCATCAGGACCTTTGTCTGCTCCTTTTTGCCATGTACTTGTACCATCATAAGGTACAGGAATTAATACAATTTTAGCCGTTTCTAATTTTGCTAATTCTTCTGGAATACCAGCGTAAGTTTTTGTTTTCATAATCTTATCCCGTGAAAACGGAAATCTTATTTAATTGTACTTAAATTTTTATTTTATATTCTTGAAAGAGGTTTCGACTGTGCGCAACCTGACAAAATGGTTTTGTGTAACCTTTTGCTTCAATTCATTTTTTACGTAAAATAATTCGATTCAAATTATATGTTCATAAACTTCAACTATATTCTACTTTCAGAAAGCGAAGCGGTCTTTACGATTTTCGCTTTTTTCTCGGTATCATAACCTAAGATACCCAATAGATTTTCGCTTTTTTGTTGCTCTGCAAATACCTTAGTATTTAAATTACCGTCGGCATCTTTTTGAATTAAAACATGCTTCGGTGTAGGTATTAAACAATGTTGTAACCCTCCAAATCCTCCAATGATTTCTTGATAAGCTCCTGTATTAAAAAAGCCAATATATAAAGGTTTGTCTTTATTGTATTTTGGCAAATAAATAGCATTTACGTGTTGCTCGCTATTGTAGTAATCATCACTATCACATGTTAGTCCTCCTAAAAGAACACGCTCATAGCTATCTTGCCAACGGTTTATTGGTAACATCACAAAACGTTTGTTAATAGCCCAAGTATCTGGTAGTGTTGTGATAAAAGAAGAATTAATCATGTTCCATTTTTCACGATCGTTCTGTTGTTTTTGGTATAAGATTTTGTAAATCGCTCCTCCACTTTCACCAACTGTAAAACTGCCAAATTCTGTAAAAATATTTGGTGTAGCTACTTCTTCCTCTTCGCAAACAATTTTAATTTGGTTTACAATTTCATCTACCATATAGGCATAATCAAAATCGAAAGCCAATGAGTTTTTAATAGGGAATCCACCACCAATATTCAAACTATCCAAGGTTGGACAAATTTTCTTTAAAGCTGTATAGACTTTTAAACATTTGTGCAATTCGTTCCAGTAATACGCATTATCTCTAATACCTGTATTAATAAAAAAGTGTAGCATCTTTAACTCTACCTTTTTATTATTCTGAATTTGATTTTTGTAAAAAGGCACAATATTTTTATACCCAATACCTAAACGTGAGGTGTAAAATTCAAATTTTGGTTCTTCTTCTGAAGCAATTCTAATACCTACTTGAAATTTGCCTTTAATTTCTTGAGATAATAAATCTATTTCTTCATAATTATCTATAATAGGAATGGCATTTTTATGTCCATCATTTATAAGGTCTGCAATATTAGTAATGTATTGTTCGCGTTTAAAGCCATTACTTAAAACGTAGGTTTTATTGGTGATTTTACCTTCTTTTTTAAGTGCTTTAATAATATCAATATCGAAAGCGGAAGAGGTTTCAATATGAATATCATTAGTTAATGCTTCATCTAACACATGCTTAAAATGCGAACTTTTAGTACAATAGCAGTAATTGTATTTGCCTTTGTAATCGTACTTCTCAAATGCATCAGCAAACCATTTTTTAGCCCGTTGAATGTTATTAGAGATTTGTGGCAAATACGTAAATTTTAATGGTGCCCCATATTGCTCTACTAGTTTCATAAGATCAATATCGTGAAACTGTAAGTTTTTATCCTCTAGCTTAAATTCTGGCTGAGGAAAATCGAAAGATTGATCGATAAGATCAATGTATTTATTGTTCATGTTGTAAAAAATGTCAAGTATAGATTAATAAAATAGTTGTGTAATACAAGATGTATTGACACTATATCATACTTGAATCTGGCTTTGTGTCGTAGGAACAAATCCATATTTATGCTGACTGGCAGCAATTGTAGAAGCGGAAGTTAGCTCTAAAATTCGGTTACTTATCTTATAAGCTGCTCTTGAATATGACTTCCTAATTTTCAAGAACCCGAACATATAAACACGTTTCAATTGTTCAGCTAAAAATTGAAATTATAAATTAATACATGAGATCCAATTTTCGCAACAAATGTAATTTATTTTTCAATATGAAAAACTTTGCTTTATTTTTTTTTACACCAATAAAAAAAACCATTAAACTAGAACACATAAGCCTTCTAGTTGATAATGGTTTTAATAATTTTAAAACAAATACAGTATTAACTCCAATTTAAAGCGAATGATTAATCCTAAAACACCAATTTTTAATGCATGGTTTTTATAATTTTCACCTTTATTTGAGAGATCACTTAATTGTTTTAGCTTTTACTATTTAGAGTAAAACGAACGATTGTTTAGATTGATAAAATGATATTTTGATTATAACACTGTCAAGGTATCATTAGTATCTATCTCTACCTCAATAGTATCGCAATTCTCTAAGCTTAATTGTACTTTTTGACCATAATCAAATTCATTAGAGGCTATAACTACAACATTGTCGCTAGACAATTCAATCCAATCACTATCTGATCCAAGAGGAATACTCCCAGAATATAGCGTGGTATAGTTATCATCTATATCGTAAATAAGAAAATTGTAGCCATGCACTCCATTGTTAGTTATTCTAACTTGGGGCAAATCATCAACACAATTTTGTGCTTCTGGGGCTAAGATTTCTGAAGTTTCATTAACTTCATTAGGTAAGTTTGTTGTGCAATTTACTATAAGTAAAAGCACTAAAAGTAGTTTTACATTCTTCATAAGTAGGTTATTTTTCATTCTATTTGGGGCTGCAATATAGAAAAAAAAATAACCTAGTCGTTAAAATGTATTATTTATTCGACAAACGGTAATTATTTAAAAAAAATGTCGTTTAAAAATTAAAGCATTTTTAAGGTGTTCACCTCTTGTTCTGTTAGATGTTTCCAGTGACCGCGAGGAATATCTTTTTTAGTTAAATGACCAATAGCTACACAATCAATTTTTACAATATCATAATTGAGATGGTCAAATATGGTACGTAAAATGGTATTTCCCGTGTTTTTAATTTTGATTCCTATTTGAGTTTTAGACTCACCTTGAATATAGCTAATCTCCTCTACTGTAATTAATTTACCTTCGACTTTAAAACCCTCTTGAATCTTTTTTAAATCTTCATATTTTAGGTTCTTATCTAATTCTACCTGAAATAATCTTGCCACACCATTTTTAGAATTGGTGAATTTTTGCACGACCTTATCATCATTTGTAAATAATAATAGACCTAACGAGTTTCTACCCAAACGGCCAATTGGCTTTATGTTTGCATTTGTAGCATTGGCTACCAAATCCATAACCGTTTTACCTTTGCTTTCTGCAGTTGTAGTTGCAAACCCTTTAGGTTTATTTAATAATACATACGCTTTGGCTTCTGGTGTAATACGACTACCATCAAACCTAACTTCATCAGTACGTCTTACTTTATAACCCATTTCGGTTATGACTTTACCATTAACAGAAACTAAACCAATGGCTATATTTTCATCTGCTTCACGTCGTGAACACATGCCTGAATTAGCAATGTATTTATTTAAACGGATTTCATCTGAATTAGATGGTTTTTCAGACTTCGTTTTCTTTTTATAAGGAGCATTTCCTTTAGCAAAACTTCTTGTTTTGCTATTAGCGTTTCCTCTTCCTGAAGTCTTTCCTTTTCCTTTGCTATCTTGTTGTTTGCTCATGGTATATAAATTTTTGCAAAGGTATAACAATAGTTCACATTTTTTACTTAAATAGTAGAGTAGTTTAAATACTAGGTATTGATATAACGATACAAAGCACTATTAATGAAGTTTATATCCTATTTAGAACAATAGATACATCAATCAATAAAATAGAAAACACACCAGCAACAATAATAAACTTAAGCATGTTGTGAAGAATAAGATAATGGGCTTTATTTTCAGATTTCCACAGAATGAGTAAGAAGATGAAGAGCAACACAATACTGAGATAAAAGAAATAGTACATATACCCAATCTTAAAAAATAAGACAAGAATGGCTGCTGAAATTATAGTTAAAATCGCGACTACGGTAAGCATAACCTTAGATACTTTTTCTCCATAAACAACAGGAACCGTTCTATAATTAAGTGCTAAATCTCCTTTAATATTTTCTAAATCCTTAGTAAGCTCTCGCATTGAGATTAATAAAAACAAGAATATAGCATGGGCAAAAACAACTTTTTCAAAATTTTGATAATAAATAAATACAGCAAAAAATGGAGTTACTGTTAAAATTGCTGATACAATATTACCTATTATTGGTTGCTTTTTTAAACGGTGCGAATACAGCCAAATAGCAAAAATATATGCTGCAAAAAATATTACGGCTTTAAACGACACATAACTAGCAAAAACAACGGCAATAAAATTAAGTACAAAATAAAAGGACAGTTTGGTGTTTTGACTCACCAAACGATCTAACATGGTTTTTCTGGGTTTGTTTATTAAATCTTTTTCAGAATCATAGAAATTATTAATAATATAACCTGCCGCAATGGTAGCAGAAGAAGCTAGCACTAGCATTAAAAGATTAAGACTTAATAGAACAGACTTTAAGGGCTTATCGTGAGCAAAAATATAAACTGAAGCTAAATACTGAGCAATTACAACTACTAAAATATTGTATCCCCTAACTACTGAAAATAGGCTAAAAAATTTGAGAAGAATGTGTTTCTGTCGTCTTGATAACATGACTGATTTTTAGAAAACACTTAGACTGTGCTCAGTGTTGTGGCAACATTTGGACTTAAAAATTATAGACTACCTCTAACTTTTGGCCTTTTAAAGCTTCTTGGGCTCTATCTATATTTTCAGTAAATCCAAGAATATAGCCTCCACCACCAGAACCACATAATTTTAAGTAGTAATCGTTAGTTTCAATACCTTTTTTCCAAAGCTCATGAAATTGAGAAGGGATCATAGGTTTAAAGTTGTTTAATACGACCTTAGATAATTGCTTTGTATTTTTAAATAACGATTTTATATCGCCTTTTAAGAAATCATCTACACAAGCATCGGTATGCTTGATAAATTGGTCTTTTAGCATACTACGGAAACCTTCATTTTTCATGTTTTCCATAAAAATACTAACCATAGGTGCTGTTTCACCAACAATACCACTATCTATTAAAAATACCGCTCCTTTTCCTTCGGTCTTTTGAGACGGAATTCCGGTAGCTTCTATATTATCTTTAGAATTTATTAAAATAGGAAGACTTAAATAACTATTTAAAGGATCTAATCCTGAAGATTTACCATGAAAAAATGATTCCATTTCAGAAAAAACAGCTTTTAACTTTAGCAGTTTTTCACGTGTTAAATTCTCTAAAACAGTAATTTTATCATTGGCATATTTATCATAAATCGCAGCCACTAACGCACCACTACTTCCTACTCCATAGCCTTGCGGAATGGAAGAATCAAAGTACATTCCTGCCTCAACATCACGTTGTAATGTGTCAATATCAAAAGTCACTAAATCTTTATCTAATTCCCTTAAATACACTACAAAACGCTTTAAACTCTCATTTGAGCTTATAGCTTCTGGTGTAGAATTATTTTCTGCTTTTAATGCTCCATTATAAAAATTATATGGAATAGATAAGCCTTTAGAATCTTTAATAATTCCGTACTCACCGAATAAAAGAATTTTAGAATAAAATAGTGGTCCCTTCATGTATTGTAAACAGTTACTTTAACAAATATACGTATTAAAATTATATTTGGTTGGCTCCATGTCCAATTTGATCGCAAATGTAATGTCCGTTTTGACAATAGTTAGCTAATTCATTCTTAATGAATTGCAGGACATCATCCTTTGCTTTTTCCGGATAAAGAACATGAACATTTGCTCCTGCATCTAGCGTAAAACAAATTTTTGAATCTGTTTTTTCTCTGAATGCCCAAATTTTATTAATGATTTCTAATGTATTTGGTTTCATTAATATAAAATAAGGCATGCTCGTCATCATCATAGCATGTAGCGTTAAGGCTTCACTTTCTACAATTTTGATAAAGGCATTGAGGTCTCCGGAAGCTAGAATTGTTTTCAGTTTTGCTAAATTATCATGCGCTTGGGCAAAACGTTTTGTTGCAAACGGATGACCATACATTAATTGATGACCGACCGTACTGCTCACTTGCTTTTCTCCTTTATCTACTAATAAAATAGTGTCTTGATAATTTTTAAAGTTTGCATGTACATCTCCTTCAAATTTTACACCATATAAATCAGAACTACCAACAATACTTTCATTTTTTCCCCAAACCACAAGTTCTCCTTCAATACTTCTACATGCACTTCCTGAACCTAAACGCGCAAGGAATGATGCTTTTTGATTGAAATAATCTTGGGACTCTATATTGTCGCTCTCAGGCACAGACAGCTCCTTTTCAATACTCATTAAGCATAAGGCAATAGCACTCATACCAGATGCTGAAGACGCAATACCTGAGCTATGTGGAAAGGTATTTGATGTTTCTATTTTAAAATGATAATCCTTTAAAAAAGGCATATAAATTTCAATACGCTCAAAAAAGGTTTGAATTTTTGGTTTGAAAGCTTCGTTTTTTTCGCCTTCAAAATAAATATCAAAACTAAACCCTTGGTTATCCTTCTTAGTATAAGTCATTTCGGTAATGGTTTTACAATCTGAAAGTGTAAAACTAATAGACGGATTTTCGGGAATTTGATGTGCTTTTTTTCCCCAATATTTCACCAAAGCAATATTACTTGGTGAAGCCCATTTTACGGAACCCTTATCAATATTGGAATTGTAGGATTTAAGAATAAAGTCTTGTTCTGTCATTGCGTACTAAATATCTGACCAAGACTGCCTGGAGGCAGACTTTTCAATTGCATCTTATAATTATCTGCAAAAATAAGTAAATTCTAAAGGTTCTTACTTTATTCTTCTGACAATGCAAGTAGTTTTACCATTGTCTTATAATTTCTTGACGTAGCATTGACTTTCATTTTTTTTTCAAAATAATTAACATTGAATTTTGCTCGCCCATACCCCTTTGGGCAAAACAGATAAATACAATCATTAAAAATAATATACTCATCATCTGGGTATATTTTTAGAGATGCTTCTTTAGCTAAATGTTCATCAGGAATTTCATTAAGTACTATAAAATAACTTTCGGCTTTTTTAATTGTTTCAAAAGGATTATTATCAAAAATCATAGATAATTCAGCTCTACTTTTAACCATAACAGGAACCACGAACCCAAAGTGATTTAAAATAGATTTCTGAATACTTTCTTCTAAAGCTTTTGCATCATTATTTGAAGATTGAAAAATAACATTTCCACTTTGAATATAAGTTGTTACATTTTTTAATCCTGATTTTAAAAGTAATTCTCTTAACTCAGCCATTACAACTTTTTTGTGTCCACCAACGTTTATCCCTCGTAACAATGCAATATATATAATCATAAACTAATAATCTTAAACTTGGTAAACAAATGTAATAATACAAGCGCCTCTTACAATGTTAAATAAATAATAGAATGGTATTAGAAAAAAGAAGATTTATTATAAACTTAAGCTAACACAACAAAAAAAATCTACAAAAAGCAATAAAAAACGTTTAAGTAACAATAGTTTTATGAAAAAGTGTAATTTTGCTCACTAATAGACTAACTACATGTGTTTCCCCAAATTGAACACTGTTATTATTTTGTTTATAACCCTAATTACAAATGTTTCTTTTGCACAAGCACAAGAATCACTTATAAACATAAATAACAGTTCTTGCACCTTTAACAGTTATGAGCTGGATATGCTCGTAAAAAACGACAGTCTTTATAAGGCAACTGTTCTACTTAATGATGCCATACGTTTTTCTAAAAAATATAATTTTAAGGAAACCGAAGCTAAGTCCTACAATGCTTTAGGGCAAGTATTAACCAAAATGTCTAATTTCAAGAGGGCTGAAAGCTACCATTTAAAGGCATTAAAAATATACGATTCTCTTAACCAAGACAAAGGTCGAGACCTCTCTTACTCAGGCATACTAAATTCATATGTTTTAGGAAAGAACTATTCAAAATTTGATAGTCTATATCCAATAGCTCAAGACATATCAAAACAACTTAACAGTGAAATATATTTTATAAATCTTAGGTACAAAATAAAAAAAGACTACTACAGCTTTGATAATGCTAGCATGTTAGAATCTAGCAACATAGGCATAAGAGCTTTAAAAACTACTAATTTTGATTCCTTAAATTATTCTAAGAATTATAGAATAGAAAATCTGAAAAAGAATTTACAACAATCTTACCAGTATTACAATGCTATTGCACATGTTAAATTATCTAACTTTAAAGTAGAAGAAGATTATAAGCCATTGTTTTTAATAAATGAAGATGAGCTAAAAGCGTCTATTGCTACAGATATTAATTCCTATAGAAAAATAGCATCTTTAAATTACTACAAATACCTTTATTATACCAATAGCAATAAAAATTTAGATTCTGCCAATAAATATCTTTTAAAATCTGATACCTATAAATACACAGCACTTAATAATATTGAGCTAAAGAATATTAGAAATGGTGAGCTAGTTGATAAAATTATTAATGCTGAGCAAAAGCTAGCTACAGCAAATGAAACCCGTAAAAAAGAAGCACTAAACTCACAAATATTCTTAGTAAGTACTATTATTATGAGCCTTACTTTAGCCATAATACTTACTGTTTTTTACTTTTATTTTAAGGCCAGAAAAAATATTGTAAAGATTAACGAAGCATTAAAAGCTTCTAATTCTAAACTTATTGCCATTGACAAAGACCGCTTAGAGTTTTTCTCAATACTCAGCCATGAATTACGTACGCCAATTTATGGTATTAGTGGTTTAGCAACACTTATAGATCAAGAAAGTGATGCTATTAAAAAGCAATCGTATTTAAATTCATTAATATCGTCAAGCAACTATTTATCTATATTAATAGACAATATTTTACAAGCCAACAGACTTAAATTTGACAATAAAACTCTTAGATTAAAACCAGATAAAATCGAAAAAATTGTTAGTCACGTTGTGAGCACAATTGCAGTAGCGGCTAAAAATAAAGATTTAGAGTTGATTGTTAATATTGACAAATCAGACAAAAATGAAAATATTTTGGTCGATAAAGTAGCTTTTAGTCAAATATTAATCAATTTGGCTTATAATGCTATACGTTACACCAAAAAGGGTTCTATTACGATTAATGTTATAGAAAAAAGCAGAAATGATGAAGAAATCACTTTACGCTTTGAAGTTAAAGATACTGGTATTGGTATCAAAGAAGAACACAGATCTGTTGTTTTTAGTGCTTTTGAAAACAAGACGTTTTTAAATAAAAATAGCAGTGGTTCTGGTTTAGGATTATATATTGTAAAGACCTTATTAAAAAGCCACAATGCTGATATCGATTTTATATCTACACCTAATAAAGGCTCTTGCTTTTTCTTTGAAATAACATTTCAGCTTTCTATGTCAAAAGAAAATAAAAGTACACCCACACTTTTCACACATAGAGACATGCGTGTTTTAATTGTTGATGACAACAAAATTAATCTATTAATCACGAAAAAGAATATTGAAAAAATTGAAGGTTACAGTTGCCAAACAATCTCTAATGGTAAAGAAGCGATATGTCTTGTAAAAGAGAAAGATTTTGATTTAATATTGATGGATATTAACATGCCAGACATGGATGGTTATGAAGTAACAAAGCATATAAGAATGTTTAATCCTTACATTCCTATTTTAGCACTTACGGCTTTAAATTCTTCTGAAATTTCTGCAAAAGCTGAAACTTCAGGAATAAACCAAATTATTACCAAACCTTATATTTTCGAAGATTTTAAAGCTATAATTCTATCTTATCGCACAATGTATAATCAATCCAACATTATAGATGCAGAAGCAATATAAGCTCCCGTCCATGCATTTTGAAAATTAAAACCACCTGTAACGGCATCTACATTAATAATTTCGCCTGCAAAGTAAAGGTTAGGAATTAGTTTACTTTCAAAAGTTTTAAAATTTACTTCTTTTAAATCTACGCCTCCAGCTGTTACAAACTCTTCTTTAAACGTGCTTTTTCCTGTAACCTGAAAAATCGCTTTTGTTAATTGCTCTGCTAAATCTTCTAATTGCTGTTTATTAATATCTGCCCAACGTTCATTTTCTCCAATATTGGCTGCCAGAATTAACTGTTTCCAAAGGCGTTTTGGCAAATCAAATTGTGTTGAATTAATAAGGGTCTTTTTGGCATATTCTTGTTTGCAATTTTTGAGTTCGTCTAAACAGCTCTCAGTATCCAAACTTATAAAATTAACTTCGATTTGAAAGTTGTAATTCCGCTTTGCTAATTCCACAGCACCAAACGCAGACAGCTTTAAAATCGCTGGCGCACTCATACCAACATGTGTAATTAGTAATGGTCCATTAGACTCTAAATCTGTACCAACAACTTTAACTTCTACCTGTTTTGCTACAACACCAGGAATATCTTTAATGCGTTTATCTTTAATATCAAAAGTGAATAGCGATGGTACTGGTTGTATAATGGTGTGCCCTAAATCTTCGAGTAAATTCCAGATTTTAGGATTACTTCCTGTAGCCATTAATACCTTTTTAGATTGAAAAACTCCTTGCGATGTTTCAATTTTAAAACCATCTGCTAAAGTATCAATAGACTTTACAGCATGATTATATAATACCTCAACACGATGCTTTTCTGCTTCGTTTAAAAAACATTCTATAATGGTTTGTGAAGAATTTGAAACCGGAAACATTCTGCCGTCTTCTTCAATCTTTAACTCCACTCCACGTTCTTCAAACCAAGCAATAGTATCTCCTGTCATAAACCTATGAAAAGGGCCTAAAAGTTCTTTTTCTCCTCTTGGATAATTTAAGACCAATTCAGATGGAATAAATTCGGCATGCGTCACATTGCATCGTCCACCTCCTGAAATTTTCACTTTTTGCAAACCTTCTTTACCACGTTCTAATATGGCAACAGATAAGTCTGGATGTTGTTCTGCAATGTTAATAGCAGCAAAAAAACCGGCAGCTCCTCCTCCTATGATAATGATATCTTTGTGATTAGACATTGATTGGTATTGATAATTTTGTTGAACATTTACTACGCTTCAAAATTTATACTCTGATGGATTTATATTTTGAAGTTTGGTAATATATGATTTTATCAGTTCAATATCTCTATCGTTGTTATGATTATCTAAAGCATCTTTTTTAAGATTAACAATTTCCTTGATAATCACTTCTTTGTAATTTTCGTCTAATACATTATTCTGTTGAAGTAAATACTGAAACATAACAAATAACTTCTGAACCACAATAACATCATGTTTACAGTAGGTTCTTAGGGCTGCCATAACGTTATATAGCAATTCCTCGAAGCTTACAGTATTGATGTGGATTAATGCTTTCTCATCGTTATTAAAGTAATAACTATGATCTTTTTTTGTCATTCGTAATGCAAATAGCTCAGTAAGATAATCTATGGCATTAATACAGGTTCCTGGATCGTTTATTCCTGGCGACATAGCTTTTACAGCAATTTCTGTAATTTGTTTAAAGGCAAGCACATAATTATCTTCTATAAGTTCACTGTTAGAAAAGGTTATGGTATTTAAAAGTTTAGACTCTAAGTCTTCATCATCTTCCATGTGATCACTCGCTTCTCCTTTGTACTTTATAAGCGGAATTCCTTTAAGAATGTAAGCTCCTTTTATGGGTACAACTTCTATCATTAAGTCATGAGATTCTGCTAAATCTGCCAATGCTTTCAAACTGACATCTTGCATGTATCCTGTAGAATTAGCCATAATATTCTTCCAATCTGATGTATCTTCAAAACCGGCATCGATATGCTTTTCTGCTTCAACTAACTTCTCTAAACGTAATTTTGATTTTATAAAAATCTTATCCATAATCGTATTTACTTGGATTTCTTGAGAAATAGAATGGATAAAATAGATAAAAGCGCCTAAACTTAAGGTCATAAAAACAATACTTAATAAGACCGAAAAACCTGGCATTTGATATTTGTCTCCATTTGGTGTAATAGACACTAAAGTGAAAATACAATAGAGTAATGCAGCATTATATGTTCCAAGAATAATTTGGTGTCGTCTGTTAGATATCAATCCTGGCAGTACTCTTGGTGAAAAATTACTAGAAGCTTGGTTGAGAAGAATCATCACTAATGAAAAACTAAACACCATAATAGATATTAACCCTGCAATAAATGTGGTTAATAAACTTCTTGCAGTTTCGGTGTTATTTACAACTAAAACCGGATAGTGTTTTACTAGGTATTTAGAAATCCCTATGCTTTCTAGATAAATCATTAAAAAAGCAAATAACAATCCAAATAGACTGATGATAGAAGGATAAAAAGCAATATTACTTTCTAACTTTTCTAATGAATTAAAGATTTTATAAATGTATTTCTTCACGACTTAAACATTAAAATTATACTCAATTAATATTAAGTATGATAATTAAGGTCTAAGAAACGTTAATTTAATTTGAATATTTAACTGTAATACAGAAGATTGTAATTGATATCGTAGAAATGGCTTTTAATTCTAAAATTAAAAATAAACACCTATACATTTTTACTAAATATACTAGAATTGATATTTAACTCAGGTGTTTATACGCTTATACAAATTGTTGAAGGTATTACACAAGCCATAAACATTATGCTGCTCTTTTTATGACCTGTTGTAAACTTATTAAAATCCTAATTTACCATAGGTCCAATTAGAACCATCACTAATAAAAATAAGTGTTTTATTTGCATTTCCACCTCCTACAGCTGTTGTCATATTTACAACATTTGTCCCAGAAGTACTATCTCCAGCAAAGAACTCTACACCAGCTCCAAAAGTATAGATATCAGCTTGTATTGAGTCTGCTATATTTCTAAGCACATATATTCTTCCAGGAACAGTTGTAGCATCAGGTAAGATAAATTCTTCATTAGATACCGTTGGAGTCAAATTGATATAAACTCCATCATCAATAGGTGTAGCAGAACCACTAGGTCCTCCATTTAAACTTACAACTTTGAGAGATAAATTACCATTAATATCTAATGTGCTTTTTGGGTCTGCTGTCCCGATGCCTACTTGAGCATTAACACTATTAAAACACAGTGATAATACGATTATTAGAAGTATATTTTTCATAAGGGATAAAAAATTACATTAATATTATTTCTTTTTTAAACTGATAGCAAATCCTCCACCTTCAGCTAATTTTAAAGTTAATTGAGAGGTTTTATCAAATTCAGTTTTTTCTATTTCTATATCTAGTGGATTGTTATTCCAATGGGCATTTTCTCCATCTTTATAAATGATAGCTTCATAGGATTGATCTTCGTCTAAAAAACTAAAGTCCAATTCTAAAGTCCTAGTATTTTCGTCTGTAATGCCTCCTACAAACCAATTTCCAGTCTCTCTTTCTTTTCTTGCAATAGTCACATAATCACCGACTTCACCATTTAAAACTACTGATTTATCCCAATCTACACCAACATCTCTGATAAACTGCAAAGGTTTAGGGTTAGCTTCATAATGTTCTACTAAATCCGCTGCCATTTGCACAGGACTATAAATCACCACATACAAAGCCAACTGTTGTGCAATGGTTGTATTAACTTGATTATCTTTTTTATATTCATCGAATTTTATATTGAAAATGCCTGGCGTAAAATCTATTGGTCCAGATAACATTCTTGTAAAAGCTACAATGGATAAATGCTCTGGAGGATTACCACCACCACTAGACCAAGCATTAAATTCTTGACCTCTTAAACCTTCTCGCGAAATTGTATTTGGATAGGTTCTTCTTAAACCCGTTGCTTTTATAGGTTCATGTGCATTGATAGCAACTTGATACTTTGCTGCTTTTTCTACTGTATGATTATAATGATTCACCATGTATTGTCCATGGTGATATTCGCCTTTTGGTAATATTTTACCAACATAGCCTGTTTTAACCGTATGCATACCGTATTTCTGCATCAACGCAAAAGCGGTGTCTTGTTGTTTGGTATAGGTTTCTGTAGCTGCGGAAGTTTCGTGATGCATAATAATATCGACCCCCTTTTTCTTTCCGTAACGCACCACCTCATCAATATCATAATCTGGATATGTAGTTACAAAATCGAAGACGCCTTCTCTATCTTCAAATCCAATCCAATGTTCCCAACCTGTATTCCAGCCTTCAACTAAAACACCTCCAATGTTATTTTTGGCAGAAAAATCAATAAAATTCTTAACGTTTTCTGTCGTTGCTCCATGTTTGCCATGTGCTTTTCCTGTATCTGTCCATTTAGCATCTACCTTTTCCATACCATAATCCCATGACGATTTCCCTAAATGCATTTCCCACCAAACTCCGGTATATTTCATAGGTGTAAACCATGACACATCTCCGAGTTTATTGGGTTCATTTAGATTAACAATAAGCTTAGATTCAATTAAATCTGGGGCATTATCTGTAATTTGAATGGTTCTCCATGGAGTATGAAAAGGAACCGTACGTTTTACTTTATAATCGTTGTTTTTGGAACCTACTAAATTGCTTTTTAGATTAAGGTTTTCTGTATCAACTTTTAAGGTCATACCGGAATAATCAACCAAAGCAGCTTCATGAAAACTTAGATGTATTCCATCGTTTCCAACCATAGTTACAGGCGTATTCACCGCATTCTCTGGAATATATGTTTGTGCTAAATTTTTATGGTTAGCATACTGTAAAGCATCAATTTTAGAAAGGTTTGTTGTGTTATATAAATGTTCGTAAATATCCCAATCTCCAGGAATCCAAAAGGTTTTATAATCTTCTGTTAGATTGAATTCAGTATGCTCTTCTGTGATGAAAACCTCACCTCTTAATCTTGCTTGTTCTGGAAATTCGTATCTAAATCCAATACCATCATCGTAAACTTTAAATACAATATTTAGAAAACGCTCTGGTGTGGTTTTCTCTTGAAGCTCAACTCTTAATTCATTATAATTATTAACCACATCTAACTGTTCTCCCCAAGGCATCTGCCAGGTTTCGTTAAAAGTTGAAGTGCTTGTGTTTTTTACAATGAAATTCTTATGAAATGCTGGTACATCTTTAAATTCAAATCCTAAATATGAAGTATCTACAACTGTTTTAGTATTGAATTTAACCTTATAAAATGGTCGTCCTGCTTTGTTCAAACTAAAATTCACAACGACCTTTTTATTTGGCGATGTGATTTCTGTAGCCTGTATCACATTATCATTACAAGAAAGTAATGCAAATGCGACAACTAAGGTTAATAAATACGTCTTCATAAGTTGAACAATATTATTTAAGATCTACCAAGTTTTTAAAACCTTAGAGATCTAGTTTATTGATTATTTCTTTTCTAACAACACTATTTCAAATGGTGATTGAATCGTAATTGTTCCTTTTTCTACCACTTGAGTTTGTCCGGAATAAGCATCATGTAAAGTGTCTCCATCTTCAAAAACTTTAGAGACATCGATTATTTTTTCTCCTTGCTTTAAGTCTAAGCCAACTACGACCAAATCCTTATAATTTCCTTTTTGATAGCTTCTATAAAAATAATATGGAGAAGCTGTAATCATTTGATGCTTTCCGGCACCAATTGCTGGGTGTTTTGCTCTAAATTGACCTAATTTTTGCCAATGTGTTAATACGTCTTTGGTATGTTGTCTTTTAGCAATAGAATCCCAATTCATCATTGAGCGTAATGTTGCATCCCCTTCGGTTCCTTCGACTATGAGAGAACGCGATGATTCATCTCCATAATAAACTTGAGATGTTCCTGGCGATAACAATAATTTATTAGCTGTTTCAAAAGGCTTTTTTCTTTGAGCATCAAATGGTCTTCCATCATCATGAGAGCTTAAATAATTTACAGTTCCAAAGCCTTTTAACTCATCATTTAATATGGTATTATAGTGTTTAAATAACTCTTCATAATTTTTATCTTTTGAATTGTATTTAAACTCAAAATTTATCAAACTTTGAAAACTAGGTGGATTAAAGTAATTTACTTTTCGATCACCAAAATCAAATTCCTGACCAGAACTTACACCATAATTATAGACTTCTCCAAGGAGGTAAAAAGGGTTGTCATCTAACACCTTTTCTGGATTTTGTTTTTTGTATTGGGCAAATGCATAATCACATTCTACTTTAAACTCTTCCCAAACGTATTCTTCAACATGTTTTACAGTATCTACTCTATAGCCATCGACACCGAATTCTGTGATGTAATCCGTTAGCCATTTCATAATATAAAAACGTGGAGCTCTTGGATGCCCTGTTCTTTCAAAGAATTCATTAAGTTCTTTTATCTCTTGTTCGTAACGCCCTTCAGCTTTCCATTTTTCTACTAATTGTGGTGGCAATTCTACATTATTGTTACTCTCAGTTCTAATATCTGGTAGATTAGCGACCAAAGTGCAACTTATGGTGTTTTCATAATCTTCATAAGAACATTGCTTATCTGTTCTCACCCACTCTTCTGGCCAAACTGGATCTTTTTCAGTTACAGGACCTGTATGGTTAATTACAGCATCTAATACAATTCTTATGCCTCTAGAATGTGCTTCTTTTACTAACGCATGCAAATCTTCTTTGGTACCAAAATTAGGATCAATTTTTGTCCAATCTTTTGCCCAATAGCCATGAAAACCATAAGAGACTCCTGTTCCTTCATCGGTTCCTCCATGAATTTGCTCTACAATAGGTGTCATCCAAATCGCATTAATTCCTAAATCGGTAAAATACCCTTCTTTAACTTTTTGAGTAATTCCTTTTATATCTCCACCTTTAAAACCTCTAAGTTTTCCTGTTTCTAGAGTTCTATCAAAATTGACATCATTAGAAGTGTCACCATTATTGAAACGATCTGTTAGTAAGAAATAAAGATTCGCAGCTTCCCAAATAAATGGTATTTCTACAACTTCGGGTGTTTCCACAGTAGCGGTTTGGTTTTCTGTGTCTTTATTTTTGCAACTCAAAGTGACAAGAATTATAGTAAATAAAAATAGTTTTTTCATATGTATTGCCCACGAAAGTGGGTATCTTTTTGATTATTGGTATTAGACCCGCTAGGTTTACAAAACCTGCTAGGTCTTTATTTGATTTTTAAAATAAACGACTCCAAAGGTTTAATGTCAATTCTTACTTGTGCTTTACCATTTTCAACTTTTAAAGTTGAAGTATATGTTTTATACAATTGGTCTTTCACTTCGTATTCACCATCTTTAAGTTCTAATTTCTGAACTAAATCTTCTGGTAATTGCAACTCAAAACCATAAGTATTGTCTGCATTAAAGTTTGAAATGATGATTAATTTTTCATCGTCACTCCAGCGAACAAAAGACAACACTTTATCATTATACCATTCTGTATTTTGGTGATTGTAATGCTGAATATCTTGATAGTCTTCCATTAAGGCCGAACTATTGATGGTAAAAGTCAATAAGCGTTTATAAAAATCTCGAAGCTCTAATTCTTCTGTTGTAGACTGCCCGCCATCAAACTGTTTATTGTTAACCCAACGAACTACACTTGGTACAGAGCCATAATCGAAAATAGATGTTCTCGTTGGATCTCCAAATCCTAAATCTTCGGAGCCTGACTCACCAAACTCTTGTCCAAAATAAATCATAGTTGGTGCTGTTGATGACGTTGCCGAAACCACCATTGCGGGTTTTCCTTTGGCTGCACTTCCTGCAAAATCTGGACTCGCAATACGTTGCTCATCATGGTTTTCTAGAAAATGAAGCATATGGTGTTCTATATCACTTAAATCTTTCAAGATTGGAGGAATATTATCTGTACTTCCATGACCTTGCATCACGTGTTTTAAGGTATCATACAATTGTACTTTATCATACAAATAATCCATTTTTCCTCTTTTGATATAATCTCTGTATAAACTTGGATTGTAAACTTCGGCTAATAAGAACGCATCTGGATTTTCCATTTTAATATGCGAATTCATATAACTCCAAAATTCAACAGGTACCATTTCTGCCATATCGTAACGGAAACCATCCACTCCTTTGGCGGTCCAATACAAGGCTATATCTTTGAATTTTAACCACGAACTAGGAACTGTTTTACCTTTCCAAAATTCGAAGTGTTTTTTGTAATCTTCAGTATCGAAACCATCTGGTAATTCATCAAAGTCTTTTCTTCCTTCTGGTGAAACTCCATAATTTACTTTTACAGTTTCGTACCAATCATTCATATCTGGTTGCGATGCACGTGAACCATTACCTGTCCATTTTGCAGGCACTTCTTCAAACTTACTATCTGCTAAAGGATGTTGCTCACCTCCTAATGGTTGGTAGCCATTTTTCCATTCTGGCACTTTAAATGCTTCACCTGGATTATAGTAAAAATTATTATTGACGTCGTAGATTTTAGTTGTATCATCTTCGGCTCCAAAATCGGTTGTGCCTTCAGGATTAGTTAAACTTTGATAATTACGCGCTACGTGATTTGGAACGATATCAATAATCACTTTTAATCCGGCTTTGTGTGAGCGCTCTATTAAAGCTTCAAATTCTTCTAATCTGTTGTCTACATTTACAGCTAAATCTGGATTAACATTGTAATAATCTTTAACTGCGTAAGGCGAACCTGCTCTACCTTTTACAATATCTGGATCATCGTTTGAAATTCCGAATGCTGTATAATCAGTAATTACATCATGATGTGGCACACCTGTATACCAAATATGCGTAACTCCTAAATCTTTAATTTCATTTAAAGCTTTATCTGTAAAGTCATTGAACTTTCCAACTCCATTTTCCTCGAGTGTTCCCCATGGTTTATTAGTGGTATTTGTGTTTCCGAATAAACGTGTAAACACTTGGTATACGACTTCTTTCTTCTTCATGCTTTCTTTTATTTCACTTTCATTACGACTATGATCAATGTCTAGCTTCTTCGTTTCATTCTTACACGCAAAAAAGCTTAATACAATTAACAATGCTGTGATTCTTTTACTATTTTTCATTAGGATTATTTTTTCAGTTTAACTGTAATTACAGCTATTTCTTCAGAACTCTTTTCTATTGGAATCCTTACTGTTTTTAATGTTTCAGACCAATCAAAATCGTCATGTCTTCCAACCATAACGCGTTTGGGTTTTTTATCTAATCCGTGAATGGTTAGATAATAAGTTCTGGATTTAGGGCTAAAATTTTTTCCTGTTTTATCAGTTATAACAAATTCTAGTGTAGCCCCCTTAGAAGTCATTTCTAAATTTAAAATTTCATAATCTTCGTTAGCAATGGCATTTGCGGATTGACCATCGTCGATATAAATTTGTCGGCTACTTTTTAAAACTGAAGCATCATGATAATAATCAATTTTATAAACCGTGTCATCATATTTTGCAGTGGTTTGAATCACATTTGTATGCGGTAGAAAAGCTCCTGCTCTTACGTATGTCGGAATTGAGTTTTCTTTTAATACTACCGATTTTGTTTGTCCACCATTTATTTTTTCATCCGTATAAAAATCAAACCAGACATTGTCCTTTGGAAAGTAAACGTCTTGTTCTGTTATCGCTGCTTCTAAAACAGGTGAAACTAAAATATCATTTCCCCATAAATAGGTTTTTGAATAGTTAAACAGTTCCGAATTATCCGATTCTTCAAAAAACAACGGTCGCATTAATGGTTTCCCAAATTTGGTATTTTCATACACCAAATTGTAATTGTACGGCAATAATTTATAGCGTAATTCAATAGCTTGCTTGGCTAGTTCTTTTGCTTTTTCGTTTCTAAAAATGGGTTCGCTTGGCACATCTTCTTGAGCATGTGGTCTAAATATTGGATTAAATACTCCGTACTGCAACCAACGTACATAAAGCTCATCATCTAAATTAGCACCCGCAAAACCACCTAAATCACTATGCATATACGCTAATCCTTGCATTCCCATTTGTAGTGCAATTTCAGGTTGACTTTGTAAACCACCCCAAGTTCTATTTACATCTCCTGACCAAGGAATTAATCCATAGCGTTGTGAACCTGAGTAGCCCGCACGCATTAAGATGAATGGTCTTGTATTTGGAAAATCGCGTTGATAGCCTTCAAAAACCAATCTTGCCCAATCATGACCATAAATATTATGAACTTCATCTGCACTACCTGTTTTATGTTGTACCCAATTGGGGTGCACTTCTGGCTCGCCCAAATCGCCCCATACTCCAGCAACTCCTTTATCGGCTAATCCTTTATAAATATTCCAAAACCATTTTTCAGCATCACGATTGTAAATATCAATGAGCCCTGTATTCCCAAAATAGAAATCATATTTTGCAGGGTTTCCAATAGAGTCTTTGGCTAAAATGCCTTTTTCAACAGCTTCATCCCATTTTTTAGACGTTGATAAAATAAACGGCTCTGTGATGGTTATTGTTTTTACACCTTTAGTATTGAGGCGTTTTACCATGCCTTCAAAATCTGGAAAAGAATCTCTAAAGACTTCCAGATTTCCCATAGTTCCTTTTAATTCTTTTCCAAACCAATATAAATCGAGAATAATAGCATCTACAGGAATTTTTTCATCATTAAATTTAGCGATGGTATGTTCTACTTCTTCTTGAGAATGGTAGCCAAATCGGCTTGAAAAATTACCCAATGCCCAACGTGGCAACATAGGTTGCTTTCCTGTTAAATCGGTATAAACATCCATCATATCTAACCAAGAATCACCCACGATGACTTGGTAGGTTTTTCTACCCGAAATGGTTTCGTATTTTAAGGTATTATCTCCGTTACTATCTAAATCTAAAAAGCCAATTGGTGCATTATCAAAATGCAACATATATTGTTTTGATGATACCACAATTGGCATGGTATAATTCATTAATTCACTATGGGTCTCGTAACCATAATGTGCTCTATTGTATAATTGTAATCGGTTACCGCGACGATTCATTCCTAATGCTCTGGCACCACCACCATATAAAACTTCGTCTGTTGTAAGATTGAAACCTATAGTTTCTAAACTGTCATTTTTCACATAACCTTCTTTTTCTGAAACAATAAATTTGTCTTTGTAATAATATGAAATTTGAAAAGGGCTTTTTGTAATGGCAACGTATAAACCTTTGGTTTTTAAAACAACATCATTGCCTCTATCGGTCATTTCAAAATACGAATTGTAAGGCTTTGCCACCACAGCATGAGATTGTACTTTTAAGTATTCGCCTTTAGGCACAAAAGTGGTTTCAATAATATTTGAAGAATAGGGTTTGATAATATAATAGCCATCATTGACTTCAACTTTTAAATCTAAGCCCTGTTTTACTGCACTTTTAAAAATTCGATTAGTGTTTTGAGCACTTATTACAGTAAACAAAAAAAGGCATGAGATGAATAAATTTAATTTCTTCATTTTGGTATATATAAATACAAGGTTTTTAAATACTGAATTGAATTCAGCATAACACCTTGCAGGATTTATTTAATTAAGCAAAACCTGTCAGGTTTCATTATCGTTTGGCTATCTTCCCAACAAAAAGGTTAAAGGTTGGTCTAATCTATCGTTCCAAGAGATTTCAGAGTGATTAGTTCCTTCAAAAAACAAGTTTTTAGAATCTGAACTTGTATAACCTTTAGCTTTTAAAACCTCATCTACTCTTGGTGCATATTGCGGATAATATTGGTCTAACGTTTTATTACCATAATCAAAATACAATTTATGCTCACCAGCTTTTGGTAAATTAGCATCCATGTATTTAAAAATTCCATTGGGATAAGGATTATTTTCCATTGGCATTGCTCCTGGCCAATGTGTTGATAAACATGCTGCTCCACCAAAAATTTCAGGATACTCAGAAATGGCATACATAGACATTAAGCCTCCCATACTTGAGCCCATGACAAATGTATGCGCCTTGTCTGTTTGGACTGCATATGTTTTATCTATTACAGGTTTTAATTCTTCGACAATAAATTTTAAATAATTATCACCATTGAGTTTAAAATCTTTTGAACCTGAAAGGTTTTTCAAACTATCTTTAGTAGCTTCGTTTATATAATTGAATGCCTTTTGCGGAAATAAATCTTGCCAACGCAATTCTGCTATATTATGAATTCCGACAACTATAAAATCTTTCGTTTTTCCTTCTTCCATTAATTCTGAAGCCCATTCATCTACTTTCCATTCTTGTTTATTCCAAGTGGTCAGGGAATCGAATAGCATTTGACCATCATGCATATATAATACGTTGTATTTTTTGCTTTCCATATAGTTTTCTGGTAACCAAACGTCGACTGGTCTTGGTGTGATGTAATTTGAAGGAAAACTATCTATTCTATGAATTTCACCTTTATAGAGAGTTGCACTTTTTAAATGTTGAAAATTTAAAGGTGCCTCAATAGTTTCTGTTTCTGATTTACTCACTTCATCCGTTTTTGTTTCATTTTTACATGAAAATATTAAAAAACTAATACTTAACAGTAGTATAAAACGTTTCATGTTATAGAGATTTTGTTGTTAAAATAGTACTTCCTTTTCTCTCTAATTTTAAGCTAGAATTCCAAATTAGGGTTTCTTTTGTAATAATATTAGTCAGTGATTTTCCGCTTAATCCTAACTCTTCAAATCGAGATAAATCTAAGTCTTGAGTTTCTTCATTTTTATTAATAATATGAACAACAGTTTCAGTATCGGTAACCCTTGCTAAGACATAAATTCCATCGATAGGTGCAAAATGAATTGTTTTACCATCATGAATAGCCTCACTTGATTTTCTGTAATTCAACACCTTAGTTAAAAAGGATTGCATGTCTTTTTGCTCTTCTTTTAAGCCTTCACCTGAAAATGCATTTACAGTATCACCTTCCCAACCTCCTGGGAAGTCTGTGCGGATTAAGCCATGATCTCCAGGATTATCAAAATCGTCCATTAAGATTTCTGTTCCGTAATAAATCTGTGGAATTCTTGGCATCATCAATAGATAACTCAATGCCATTTTAGTATTAGTTATATCGCCTTTAAATTCTGTAAAAACACGACTCTTATCATGGTTGTCTAAAAATGCCATTATATCTTTTGGAGAGGTATAGGCAAAATCATTAGCTAAGCCTTCATACATTTTAACAAGTCCTTGATCCCAAGATTCATATTCGTTTAAGGCATCTACGATATGTTTTTGCATGGCAAAATCCATGGTCGATTTTAAGTTAGAATCGTATTTATCGTTATTATGGTGTCCTTCTTGCCAATACCCTATTAATAATGGATTGTAACTCCATTCTTCACCTACAATAGAAAAATTAGGATATTCGGTCATAATAGCTCCTGCCCAATCACTCATAAATTCTTTATCAGAATATGGATAGGTATCTTGACGAATACCTCCTAAACCTAAAGTTTCGACCCACCAAATACTATTCTGAATAATATAGTTTGCCATAAATGGATTGCGCTGATTTAAATCTGGCATATCAGACACAAACCAACCATCAGCCATCTCGCGATGATCGCTTTTAGAGGCATAAGGATCTTGATTGGTAGTACGTCTGTGGTTGGATGTTTTAGTGACTTTCCAATCCCAGTTATCTATATGTTCTTCGTATAACTCTTGATAGTTTACCCAATCTTTAAACGGTAAATCTTCCATCCACCAATGGTATAAACCACAATGATTAGCCACCTGATCCATGATGAGTTTCATATCTCGCGATCTTAAATTATCGGCTAATTCTCTATACGTTTCCATGGTTCCAAAACGTGGATCGACTTTATAAAAATCTGTCATAGCATAGCCATGATAAGATCCATTGGGCATATCATTAATTAAAACAGGAGAGGGCCAAACGGCAGTAAATCCTAAATCTTCAATATAATCTAGATGCTTGGTAATCCCTTGAATATCTCCACCATGTCTTGCATAATTATCTGTTCTATCAATGCCTTGTTGAAGCAGCCCTTCAATTTCATCGTTTTTAGAATTGGCATTTGCAAAACGGTCTGGTGTAATAAGGTAAATCGCATCAGAACTATCAAATCCTATGTAATCTTCAGCTGGTTTTTCTCGTGACTTTAATTCGTAAGTATGAATTAATTCTAACTTATTTTCAAATTGAAAAGTAATATTGAATTGCCCTGCTTTTGCTGTTTCAGCGATATCTAAATCTAAAAATAAATAATTAGGACTATCTGCCTTATGAACGTCCTTGATAGTAACTCCGCGATATGAAATTTTAGGTATTGCATTACCAATGTTTGGATGCTTAACCAGTAGTTGCACGTTTTGATTTTTAAAACCAACCCACCAATTTGGTGGCTCAACACGTTCAATATCGTTTCTAATTTCTAAAACCGTTTTAGAAACAACTGTTGTTTTAGACGTGGTTTCTTTGCACGACACATTAATAAGGATAAATATTATTAAAATGTGTTTTAGTGCTTTCATGTCTATTTATTTTAAAGACCTGTCAGGTTATAAAAACCCGACAGGAAATTATAGTTTTATTTAAACGGTAACCCTATTATTAGGACTAATTGAAACTTCTTTTCCATCTACATAAATGGTTAAATCTTTATCGCCATCTAATATAAATTGTGTTTCGTTTTGGCTAACACTTACAGTGATAATTTGATGTCTAAAATTCACTTTAAACGAATACGCCTCCCATTGTTTTGGAATTTTAGGTTCAAAAGATAAGGTATCATTTTTAACGCGCATACCTCCAAACCCTTCAACAATACTCATCCAAGTACCAGCCATTGAGGTGATATGTAAACCTTCGTGTACTTCGTGATTGTAATCATCTAAGTCTAATCGAGATGTTCTTAGATAAAAGGTATAAGCTTGATCCATACGGCCTAATTTAGCCGCTTGAATACTATGTACACAAGGAGACAATGAACTTTCGTGAACTGTAAATGGTTCATAAAACTCAAAGTGACGTTCTAATTCTTCAGTGGTAAATTTATCTTCAAAGAAATACATTCCTTGTAGTGTGTCTGCTTGCTTTATGTAAGGAGAACGTAAAATTCTATCCCAAGACCATTTTTGATTAATTGGTCGTTGTGATTGGTCTAAATCTTTTACTGTGATTAATTCTTTATCTAAAAAGCCATCTTGTTGTAAAAACACCTTGTGTTCTTCAGAATATGGAAAGTACATATTATCGGCTACCTTTTTCCAAAGGTCTAACTCCTCATGTGTAATTTTAGTTTTGCCAGCAATCCTGTTATAATCATCATTATAACCTTCTTTTACTTTTTCAATTGTTTCTAAGGCATAATCGATACACCATTTCGCTATATAATTTGTGTACCAATTGTTATTAACGTTGTTTTCATATTCATTTGGTCCAGTAACACCAAGAATAACATACTTATTCTGGTTTGTAGAAAAATTAGCTCTTTGATGCCAAAAACGTGCAATTCCGATTAAGACTTCAAGTCCCATTTCTGGAATGTAGCTAAAATCACCTGTATATCTATAATAGTTAAAGATGGCAAAAGCTATAGCGCCATTTCTGTGAATTTCTTCAAACGTAATTTCCCATTCGTTATGGCATTCCTCACCATTCATGGTCACCATAGGATATAAAGCCGATCCATTTGAAAAGCCTAATTTTTCAGCATTTTCTATGGCTTTTTCAAGATGGTTATAACGATATTTTAAAAGGTTTCTAGCGACTTCTTGGTCTTTAGTTGCCATATAAAAAGGAATACAATACGCTTCAGTATCCCAATAGGTACTTCCTCCGTATTTTTCTCCCGTAAATCCTTTTGGACCAATATTTAAAGTGGCATCTGTACCTGAATACGTTTGATTTAGATGAAAAATATTAAAACGAATCCCTTGTTGTGCTTTAACATCACCATCAATGGTAATATCTGCCATATCCCAAATTTTAGCCCAAGCTTCTTTTTGGTTGTCTAATAACTTAGAAAAACCCGCTTCTGTAGCTTTGCTTAATGTGGATTTTGCTGCAGCAACTAATTCATTTTTATCGTGATCGCGATCTACAGTATAACCTCCAAATTTGTGAATAGAATATGTTTCTCCTTGCTCAACATTATAAGTATAACTGAAAGACGCTAAATTTGAATCTGCCGTAAAATTTGGTTCAGTTAATACCGATTTACCATCAATAAAAACTTGAGACTCCATAAAGGTACAGGTGTAAAAATCTGTTTTCATGGTTTTAGCCTGAATGAAAGCTTGATTATTCTCGTGGCTCACATTTAAGGTATCCCAAAACTTATCGTCCCAATTGGTATCTTCGTTTGTAATTCCTGAATCTAAATACGGTTCGAAGGTAATTTCTGCAGCTGCATTTAGAGGTGTAATGTTGAAATCAATCGCTCCAACTTCATCTAAATCTAAGCTTAGGAATCGGGTTGTTTTCACTTCAACTTCAATATCATTTTGAAGCGTTGCAACAAAACTACGAGACAACCAACCCTCTTTCATGTTTAGTTCTCTACGAAAGTTTTTTACGTTTTTACAAGTAAATAAATCGAGTTGTTCGTTATTAATAATGACATTAATCCCTATCCAACTTGGTGCATTTAAAACTTTAGCAAAATATTCTGGATACCCATTTTTCCACCAACCAACTCTAGTTTTATCGGGATAGTAAACGCCTGCAATGTAGCTCCCTTGAAATGTAGGGCCTGAGTATTTTTCTTCAAAATTAGCACGTTGTCCCATAGCACCATTTCCAATGCTAAATAAACTTTCTGATGCTTTAACCTGATCTGGTTCAAATCCTTCTTCTAAAATTGACCAGTTGTTTGGGATGATGTAATCTAGGTTCATTTATAATATTATTTAAAAGTCTCTTTATGAGACATTTTTTTATGTTTAGTTTTCTATTAATGATTTTATAAAATCATCTGATATTTCTGTAAAATCATTGAATACATAGTCTGCATGACCTAATACGTCTTTGCTTCCGATACCTATGGATATCATATTAGCTGCATTTGCTGCTTCAACTCCAGCAACAGAATCTTCAAAGACAATACAGTCTTCTGGTTTTATATTTATCTCCTTAGCGGCAATTAAAAACACTTCTGGATCTGGTTTTGCTTTGCTGACATCATTACCATCTACGATAGCGTTGAAGTCTGCTAATAAATTGACACGCTCTAAAATGGTTCTAGCATTTTTACTTGCAGAGCCTAAAGAGATCGGTTGATTATTTTCTTTTAGTGTTTGTAAAACTCTTGGAACATCGGGTAGAATTTCATTTTCATCCATCTCAGCGATATAGCTCAGGTATTCTTCATTCTTTTTACCCATGAGTTCGTTAAACAAATCTTGAGAAATGGTTTTATTTCCCCAAGCCAATATTTTTTCTAAAGAGCGCACACGGCTAACTCCTTTTAATTGTTCGTTTTCTTCTTCTGTAAAATCGATACCTAAACCTTTAGCCAGTTGCTGCCATGCTAAAAAGTGATATTTTGCGGTATCTACTATTACACCATCAAGATCGAATATGAATCCTTTTTTGTTCATTTTATTAATTTTGAATAACGTCGTCAACGTCTTTAACTTTTGATACTAATGCTGCTGCGATTAAAAAACTGATACCACTCATCATTAAAGCAAATATGGCTTGATTTCCGTATGCATATTTAACTAGAGGCCCACCAATTAAAGCATTAATTATTTGAGGAATTACAATGAAAAAATTAAAAATCCCCATATAAACACCCATTTTTTTAGGAGATATTGAACCTGCTAAAATAGCGTATGGCATGGCTAAAATACTCGCCCATGCAATACCAATACCAATCATAGAAACGATAAGCCAATTTTTATCTGGCATAATGTAAATTGAAAGTAAACCTAATCCTCCAATAATTAAGGATATGGCATGCGTGCGTTTTCGTCCTATTTTCTTAGCGATATAAGGAAGCGCAAAAGCGTAAAATGCAGAAACAAGATTATAGACACCAAAAAGAATACCTATCCAATCTCCAGCATCTTGATATGTAGCACTACTGCTATCTGTATAAGGTAAACCATAAATATGTTGTGCTATTGCTGGTGTTGCAAACACCCACATTCCAAAAAGTCCAAACCAAGAGAAGAACTGCACCCAACTTAATTGGCGCATTGTAGCTGGCATTTTTCTAAAATCTTCAAAAATATCAAGTAAACTCGATTTTTCTTCACCCGCTACTTGAGTAACATCTGTATCTTGTTGTTCTTCGAAACGGTGTAGTTCTTCAGGAGAATATTCTTTTGTGGTTACAACAGTTACTAAAATTGATAGAATTAAAATAACAGCTCCAATAATAAATGATAAAATTAGATTTGTTGGAACAACACCTGCTACAGTTTCATTTGAGACACCAAACCAATTGGTTAAGGCATAAGGTAACCAAGACCCAATAACAGCGCCAAAACCTATTAAAGCCGTCTGAATACTAAATCCTGCTGTACGCTGATCTGTTCTTAAATTATCACCTACTAAAGCCCTAAAAGGCTCCATAGCAATATTAAAAGAAGCATCCATAATCATTAACATTCCTGCTCCAACCCATAACGCTGGCAAAAATGCAATGAACATATCTGCTTGCGGCATTAAAACCAACCCGATGGATGCCAAAATTGCTCCAACTAAAAAATAAGGTTTTCTCCTTCCTAGTTTTCCCCAGGTCTTATCACTGTAATAGCCAACTATAGGTTGAACAATTAAACCCATTAAAGGGGCTATAATCCAAAACCAAGATAACTCGTGAACGTCTGCTCCGAAAATTTGAAGTATTCTACTTGCGTTAGCATTTTGAAGGGCAAAACCCATCTGTATCCCCAGAAATCCAAAACTCATGTTCCAGATTTGCCAGAAACTTAATCTATGCTTTTCCATTAAATAGTATGTTTTAATTAATACTATTCTGACAAGCTTAGCTTATCAAAACTTATGTGAGAAGTGAAAATATAAGTTTTGAATATGCGGTAAAGATAAAAAAGATTTTAAACTAACAATAACAAATTTCTATTTGGTAGATTCTCGCTCAATTAATTCTGTTGGAATTACAACAATCTGAAATTCCTCTTCATGGGTAGTAAACTCACTTTCTAACTTATCTATTAATAAGTCTGCAGCTTTTTCTCCCATATCTTGAGCATGCTGACTAACCGTAGAAAGACTAGGCGTTGCGTGCTTTGACAACACACCATCTGTAAACCCAATAACCTGAACATCTCCAGGAATCTCTAACTCTAACTTTCTAGCAACTTTCATTGCGCATAACGCATATAATTCATTAACTGCAAATACTCCATCAATCGCTGAGTTTAACTTAAAAAGTTGCTCAATTTCTTTTTCTAAAGCTTCTAAATGCACTTCATAATCAAGCGAATCATCTATTTTTAAAATCAATTCAGCCTTTGGCGCAATTTTATGTTCTTCTAAGGCTTCAAGATATCCCTGTGTTCTAAGCTTACCAACACTAACATAGTCTTTGGTAGTAATTAAGGCTATAGATTTACATCCATTATCTATTAATTTTTCGACTGCTTTTTTTGCACCATTAAAATCATCAACAATAACTTTATCACATTTAATATCTGATACCACCCTATCAAACATTACAATAGGCATACCTTGCGTCATCGTTTCATTAAAATGGTGGTAGTCTTGTAGTTTTAATGTTTCTTTGGACATAGACAATATGAAACCATCAATACTACCATTGGCAAGCATTTCCATATTGATTACCTCTTTAGAAAACGACTCATTAGACAACCCAATAATAACATTATAACCTCTTTTATTAGCAACTAGCTCTACACCTCTAATAACCTTAGAAAAGAAATGATGAACTATCTCAGGTATTATAATCCCAATAGTATTAGTTCTTCTGTTTTTTAGGCTTAACGCTATGTTGTTAGGTCTGTAATTATACAGTTTTGCAAAAGCTTGAACTTTCTGCTTAGTATCTTCACTAATTTCAGCGCTATTACGCAATGCTTTAGACACTGTAGAGATAGAAACATCTAGTTCTCTTGCAATCTGTTTAAGGGTTATCTTTCGTTTCATGTGGTAATATTAATTTTTTATCCCTATATAATTATCGAATTTGACGATAAAATTTTTAACACGCTTATTTCATCATTAGTTTTATGAGAAAACGAATATAAGTTAAAAACTTAGTTTTGCGATTTTCGATTTCACAATTTCAGCTACACATTATTTAAAAATTCTTAGTTTTTCATTATTTTAACACTAATCTCAATATCTAAAGAAAAGTTTTTAACACGAAAACGTTTTCGTGACTTTCGTCATATTATTTAACAGTAGAAACACATTATTTTTACATAGATTTAACCCGAGAAGTGAAAATATAAATCTATTAACTAAGCAATTAACTTAAAAACATTGTATGAAAACAGTTTTAAATGCTTTACTATTCTGTCTCGTTATGCTACCCGCAACCTTAATGGCGCAATCTACTGCCAAGGGTATTGTTACAGATAAAGCAAATGCCATGCCTATGCCAGGCGTAAATGTTATTATAAAAGGTACTTCCAGAGGAACCTCAACAGATTTTGACGGTAAATATTCAATAGAACTAAGTGAAGGTGAAGTTCTTGTATTCTCTTATGTTGGTTATACCACACAAGAAATTGAGTTTACGGGACAAGCTACCATTGATGTAGCTATTGAAGAAGATGCTGCTCAATTAGATGAAGTTGTATTGATAGGTTACGGTTCTACAACGAAGCAAGATGCAACAGGTGCCGTTGAAAAAGTAGGAGATGAAGAATTTAATCGCGGAGCTATAGTGGCACCTCAACAACTTATTTCAGGTAAAGCCTCTGGTGTACGTGTTACATCAAGTGGTGGTGGAGCCGGCGAAGGTGGAGAAATCCGAATTCGTGGTGGCGCCTCTTTATCGGCCACCAATGATCCTCTTATTGTAATTGATGGTTTACCTATTGATCAAAGAGGTGGTGCCCAAGGTAGCCGGAATGCATTAAATGCTATTAACCCTGCCGACATTGATGATTTTGTGGTATTAAAAGATGCCTCAGCAACAGCAATTTATGGTTCTAGAGCCTCAAATGGTGTTATTTTAATAACAACAAAAAAGGGGTCTGCAAACCAGCCACTCAAAATTGAGTACGGCCTACAAGCTTCTACGAGACGCGTAGCAAATACGGTTGATGTATTAAGTGCTAGTCAATACAGCGCTTTGGCTTCAAATCCTAATTTTGATTCTTCTAGTTTAGGAAATGCCAGTACAGATTGGCAAGATGAAATTTATAGCACAGGGATTGGTGCTATTCATAATGTAACAGTTTCCAAAGGTTACGAACGTTCTAATTTCCGTGTAAATTTTAACCACGCTTCTCAAGAAGGTGCACTTAATGACCTCTACGAAAGAAATGGCTTAAACGTCTCTTATGTTCAAAGATTATTGGACAATGATTTAAAATTAACTTTTATAGGGAAAGCCATACAAGATGAATATGCTTACGCAAATTCTGGAGCTATTGGTGCTGCAATTTCGTTTGACCCAACACAACCGGTCAGAGATCAAAATGGCAATTACACACAATATGGAACTAGTGCAAATTTAGCCCCTGTAAACCCATTGTTCTTATTAGAAAATTATGACGATAGACAAACTATTAAACGTGTTATTTCTAACTTCAACATCGATTACAAACTTCCTTTTGTAGAAGGTTTAAGTTTCAACTTAAATGCTGGTGTTGATTACGCTGAAAATGATGGTCATAAATATATTGCTGCCAACCCTAATAATTCAGGCGGTTTTGATACCAATGAAGTATCTTCAGGATTAAATAGAAATACATCCTTAGATTTCTACTTCAACTATAAAAAAGAGATTGAATCGATCAATACAAATATTGACCTAACCGCAGGACATGCTTTTCAAGAATTTTACATTCAAAGCTTTTTTGATAGAACAACCAATACTAATATTTCACAAACTGATATTAACAGAAATGCCTTAGAATCCTATTTTGCTAGAGCTAGTTTTGATATTGCGGATAAATATTTAATCTCAGCTAGTTTTAGAAGAGATGGTTCTTCTCGTTTTAGCGATGCCAACAGAATAGGTTATTTTCCAGGTGTATCAGTTGGATGGAAACTTATGAATGAAAGCTTTTTACAAGATTCTTTCTTTTCTAACTTAAAGCTAAGAGCTGGTTGGGGTATTACAGGGCAACAGGAAATAGGTTCTAACTATGGATATTTAGGTATCTATACACCGTCTAGAAATAATGCTGCGAACATTCAAATTGGTACAACAGATACCGGTGAACCAATTTTTATTTCAACCATACGTCCTGAAGGATTTGATGAGGATTTAAAATGGGAGGAAACAACACAGTATAATATTGCTTTAGATTTTGGTTTTTTCAATAATAAACTTACTGGTACCATTGATGGTTACTACAGAGAGACAGAAGATTTACTATCTAGCGTACCTGTACCAGCAGGTGCTAATTTAACTGACATTCTCTTAACCAATGTAGGTACAGTAACGAGTAAAGGTTTAGAATTAAGTTTAAATGGCATTATATTTCAAAAAGAAGATTTTGGATGGGATACAAATTTTAATATTACTTTTCAAAAACAAGAAATTACTTCACTTAGTTTAAATAACGATCCTAATTATTTTATCTCTACTGGTGGTATTAGTGGTGGAGTTGGTAATCAAATTCAAATTTTGAAACCAGGTTATGATCCTTCAACATTCTTTGTGTTCCGTCAGGTTTATGACAGTGATGGCAATCCTATTGAAGGTGCTTACGTAGATGTTAACGGTGACAACCAAATTACGGAAGCAGACAGACAAGCTTACAAAAAAGCGACTCCAGACGCCTTTATAGGTTTTACAAATAATTTCAGATATAAAAATTTCGATTTGAATTTTACTTTTAGAGGTAGTTTTGGTAACTATGTATATAACAATAGTGCCTCGGATCGTGGCAATATAAATGCTGTAGTAAACCAACCTGGTTATCAAGCTAATGCACACGCAAGCTTCCTTGAAACAGGATTTACAAATCAAAATTTATTTTCTGATTATTATATTCAACGTGCGGATTTCGTAAGGCTAGATAACGTGTCTTTCGGCTATACTATTCCATTTGAAAAAGTGACCTTGAGAACGTCCTTAACAGCCACCAATCTATTTGTTATTACCGAATATGATGGATTAGATCCTGAAATTTCAAATGGTATTGAAAATAACTTTTACCCTAGAACGCGTGATATTGTTTTAGGACTAAACTTTTCTTTCTAAAAAATGAAAAATAATAATACAAACAACAAAGCTATGATGTTAAGAACAATTAAAAGTATATTAGTTGTCTTTACGCTTGCACTTTTTGTGCACTCTTGTGAAGATCGGCTAGATTTACAACCAGAAGACAGTCGTCTTACTGGAGAAGCGGTTTTTGAGGACCCAGAATCTTATGAGCAATTTTTAGCGAAAATTTATGCTGGGATTTCTTTAAGTGGACAAGAAGGCCCTGCAGGTTCTGCAGATTTAGCTGGATTAGACGAAGGATTTTCTAACTATCTCAGATTGTATTGGAAAATGCAAGAACTTACAACAGATGAAGCTCTTATTGCTTGGAATGACGGTACGATACATGATTTACATGAACAAGTATGGACTTCTGGTAACGAGTTTATTAGAACCATGTACAGTCGATTAATGTATCAGATCGCTTTAACTAATGAATTTTTACGTCAAACTACAGATTCAAAATTAGATGGAAGAGGCGTGAGCAGTGAATTAAGAGCTGAAATACAAACATATAGAGCCGAAGCACGTTTTATGAGAGCCCTTACGTATTGGCATGCTATGGATTTATATGCTAACCCTCCTTTTATAACTGAAAATGATCCTATTGGAGCATTTTTACCACCTCAAATTCAAAGAGCCGATTTATTTAATTTTATAGAATCTGAATTATTAGATATCTTAGATGATTTAGCAGAACCAAATGCAGACCCTGTGGCATACTATGGTAGAGCAGATAGAGCTGCGGCATGGATGGTATTAGCTAAAATTTATCTAAATGCAGAAGTCTACACAGGTACATCGCGTTATGCTGATGTTATTACTTATACTAATAATATTATAGGTGCAGGTTACACAATTCCAAATACACCATATTATTATTCTTTTCTAGCAGATAATAATTCTAACGGCGCTCAAGATGAAGTAATATTTACAATTCCTTACGACGGTCTTAGAACGCAAGTATTTGGAGGAATGACATTTTTAACGCATGCTGCTGTTGGAGGTTCAATGGATCCTACTGAATTTGGAATTAACGGTGGATGGGCTGGCTTAAGAACAACCCCTACCTTAGTTGAGCAATTTCCAGGCGAAGAAAATTCCGCTGATGGTCGTGCATTGTTTTATACAGATGGTCAGACCAAAGATATTAATACAGTTTCTAATTTCACCGATGGTTACGCCATTGCTAAATTTAAAAACGTTGATATAAATGGCAACGCTGGCTCTGATACTTCTGGCGATCATACTGATATCGATTTTCCAATGTTTAGATTAGCCGATGTTTATTTAATGTATGCAGAAGCCGTTTTACAAGGCGGTGGTGGAGATCTTAGTACTGCTGTAGGTTATATTAATGAACTAAGAGAGCGTGCTTATGGTGATACAAGTGGTAATATTGACATTGCAGACTTGGATTTAGATTTCATTTTAGCTGAGCGCTCTAGAGAATTATATTGGGAAGGTCATAGAAGAACCGATTTAATACGATTTGATAAATTTTCAAGTAATGGAGTTTGGCAATGGAAAGGTGGAGTACAACAAGGTACAACAACATCAAGTTTCAGAGACTTAATGCCATTACCAGCTACAGATTTAGGTATAAATACCAATTTAGAACAAAATACAGGATACTAATTAACATAAAAAATAACATGAAAAAATTATCAATTTTAGGCGTTTTCATCTTGGCCTTAATAAGTTTAAATAGTTGTAAAACAGAAGATGATGTGGTTTTCATAACTCAAGACGGAAATGGTCCAGTACTCAACCTTCCAGACAATGGAGCAAACATAGTTTTAGATATCAATAATCAAACGAGCACTGCTACTACAGTGGTTTGGGATGAAGCAGATTACAATGTGCCAACAGCTGTAAGTTACACGCTTCAATTGGCTATATCAGGTACGGATTTTGCTTCGCCAATAGATGCCGGTGCGACTACAGAAAACTATTATATTTGGACCAACGAACAATTAAATGATGTTTCTGTAAATAACCTTTCTTTAGTCCCTTTTATGTCTACTGATGTAGACTTAAGAATAAAAGCTACTATTGGCGAGGGAGGAGAAACTACATACTCTAATGTAGTAACTCTAGCTATTACACCTTACACAACAGACCTTCCAAAATTAGCGGTACCAGGAAATCACCAAGGGTGGAATCCTAGCGACTTAGAAGTTGATTATGTACCTTTCTTAGCCTCATCTGCTTTTGGAGAAAGTGATTATGAAGGTTTTGTTTACTTAGATGGTGAGTTTAAATTTGTAGAGCCAAATGATGTTAATGTTTTTGAATGGGGCAACAAAGACTGGGGTGACGATGGAACATTTTCGGGTAACTTAATTAGTGATGGTGAAATTAATTTATCTGCAACTCCTGGTTATTATTATATACAAGCTAACACCGATCCTAATGATGACGGTTCAGAACCTGGCACATATAATTTACAAGTGACTAATTGGGGTGTGATTGGAAATGCAACTCCTACAGGTTGGGATTCAGATACAGATATGACCTACAATCCAGACACTAAAACATGGACATTAGTCTTAAATTTAGTTCCTCAACAGGCACCAGATAATGGATTAAAATTTCGTGCTAATGATGATTGGGGCATTAATATGGGTGATACCGGTGCTGATGGCACTATGGAATTCAATGGAGATAATATTGGAATAGACACTGCAGGCACTTACTTAATCACTCTAGATTTAAGTAATCCAAGAGCATATACCTATTCTCTTGAATTACAATAATTAACACTTAAAAAAAAAAGGCTGATCATAAACTTATGACCAGCCTTTTTTTTTCTTACTAATAAAACTAAACATTATGAAAAAAATATTACTAATTTTCACCTTGTTTGTAGGGGTTTTAAATGCACAGCAACAAAATGTGCTTTTTGAAATTACACCATGTGCATTTCAAGACGATGAACAGATAACAATCACCTTTGATGGGACTTCTATAGACGAAAGTGCATGGCAGGTTACAAATAATCAGTTATTTTTATGGGCATGGTCATTTGATGAAAATGACACCAACATTCAAAATAGCCCAACCAATGGGGAATGGAACAATAGTGGCTCTGCTAATATGCTAACCTACAATTCTACAAGCGATGAATATAGTATTACCTTTATTCCAACTACATTTTACGATAGACCAAACATAGGTAGCATAGGGTTTCTAATAAAAGCATTAGATGGCTCCGGAGATAAAAAATCGCAAGATATAGTTGTTGAGGTTGGAGAATCATCATTTTCTGCAACAAGAACACTCCCAACCACAAGCACCTTAGTTATCGCAAGTGGTAGTGATTTAGAAATTGCAGCATCAAATACTTGTGGCAATGCCGACTATGTTTTAAAAGCTAATGGTGCTGTAATTAATAGTCAATCTTCTACAAGCACTTATTCCTATACAGATACCAATATTACAACAACTAAGGCTTACCAACTAGAAATAACTCAAGGTAGCGATATTAGAATTTTATCTATAACAGCTGTTGTGAATCCAGGAACTACAACTGAAAGTCTTCCTGATAACTTAGTTGAAGGTATAAACTATGACGACAACGACCCAACAAAAGCAACTCTGGTTTTAGATGCTCCTTATAAGGATTATGTTTTGGTTGCTGGTAGTTTTAACAATTGGCAACCGTCATCTAGTTATGCTATGAAAAAAGCTCCAAGTCCGAGTACTATGTTCTGGTTAGAACTTACAGGTTTAACACCAGGTGCAATTGAAACGTATCAATACTGGGTAGTAGATGAAACACCAATTGCTAATAGTCCAGCTTTAGTAAAAACGGCAGACCCATTCTCTACACTAGTGCTGTCTCCTTTTGATGACCCATATATTCCAGCAGATAGTTACCCTAACCTACCAACTTACCCTGAAGGTCAAGAGCGTGAAGTTACTGTTTTACAGACCAATCAAGCTGAATATCCTTGGGTAGTTACTAATTTTACAAAGCCTAAAAAAGAAGATCTTATTATATATGAAGTTTTACTTAGAGACTTTGATAGCAATAGAAATTATCAAGATCTTATTAATCGCATTGACTATTTTAAAAACCTTAATGTAAACGCCATCCAATTAATGCCTGTTATGGAATTTGAAGGCAATGAAAGTTGGGGTTATAATACGTCATTTCATATGGCTCTGGATAAATTTTATGGAACAGAAGACAAATTAAAGGAGTTTGTTGATTTATGTCATCAAAATGGTATCGCTGTGATACTAGATATAGCATTAAATCATGCTTTTGGTAGAAACCCAATGAATAGAATGTGGATGGACGATCCTGATGGCGATGGTTGGGGAGGCCCTTCTTCTGAAAGTCCTTATTTCAACCAGTTTCCCACACATTCCTTTAATGTAGGTAACGATTTTAATCATCAGCAAGAACGTGTTCAAAATTATGTAAAACGGGTGGTTAAACATTGGATTGAGGATTTCAATATTGATGGACTAAGATGGGATTTAACCAAAGGGTTTACTCAAAATTGTGGTAACGGCACATACGATGGAGACTTTGGTTGCACCCAAGCATATCAGCAAGATCGTATAGATGTTTTAAAAGAATACGCTGATTATTCTTGGTCTTTAGACGAAACACATTATGTTATTTTTGAACATTTAGGTGAAGCTTATGAAGAAAAACAATGGGCCGATTACCGGGTTAATGAGACTGTAAGTAAAGGTATAATGACTTGGGGTAAAATGACCAGTCCTTACGCGCAATTATCTAAAGGATACGGTGGGTCTGAAGCCAATCTAACAGGTGTTGGCCATGTAAGCCGAAACTTTAATAAAAAACGTCTTGTAGGGTATGCAGAAAGCCATGATGAAGAACGCGTAATGTACACCACACAAGCTGAAGGTAATCAAGCCGTACAAAACGCTACTCTATTAGAATCGGCATTAATTAGAGCATCGTCTGTAGCTGCAACATTAATACCTGTTCCAGGTCCAAAGATGATATGGCATTTTGGTCCATTAGGCATGAATAATTCAATTTTTACATGTGCTAACGGCTCTACTAACTTTCCAGATTTTGATATTGATGGCGAAGGCGATTGTAAACTCGATACCAAACCTCAACCACAATGGACAGAAAATTGGTTAGGTGATGACAATAGAGCTCAAGTGTATAATGATTATGCACGCTTAAATGCATTAAAAATAAACGAACCAGTGTTTGAAGGGGATTATAGTTTTAGTCCAATTTCAAATAATATTGTACAGCGATTATACATTTGGAACGACAATCTATCGGCATCTACGCTTAAAAATGTAGTTGTTATTGCTAATTTCTCAGTGGCAGATCAGTCTAGTATTACTCCAGATTTTCCATATACAGGAACATGGTATGATTTAATGGATGAAACAGGTAACACTTTTATAAATGTTACGAATACTTCAGACCCTATTGCAATTCCTGCTGGTCAGTTTAAGATCTATGGAAATCAACCTGCTAACACTTTAAGTATTGATGAAGAATCGTTATCAGGATTTTCTATCTATCCTAATCCAACTACGACTTCTTTTAGTATTAGCACCAATATTTCTGATATTAAAATCTACGATTTAACAGGAAAATTAGTGAAGTCTTTTAAAGGTGATTTTGATAGCACTGATTATTTTGATATCTCCCAATTACATACTGGAATGTATATCGTAAAAGTAGGAAACAACAATAACCAAATTAAAACAACGAAGTTAGTCAAGCTCTAAAATTGAGTCTTTTTTGAGCATAAAAGAGTTTCTCTAGCGAGAAACTCTTTTTTTGTGGTATGTTTTTAAGTAAAAACTAATAGCTACTTCTAGGGTGTAATTATCATAATCCATAAATTAGCCTACGGTTTATAAAAAATCAATTTCATGACAGTTTTAAATTCAGCATTAAAAAAAAATTATTGGTTTCTTTTTATCATCGCTATTCTTTTTAATCTTTCATGTAACAATAGCAATTCTACTATGGATTCTTCGGATGATATACTAGACACTCCTATTGCATTTTATTATGGCGCAGACTTATCTTATGTGAATGAAATGGAAGACTGTGGCGCCATTTATAAAAACAGTAACGGGATTGAAAAAGATCCGTATACAATTTTTAAAAATGAAGGAGCAAATCTGATACGTTTACGATTATGGCATAATCCTACGTGGACCAACTATTCTAATCTACAAGATGTAAAACGGTCCATTATGCGCGCTAAAAGCCACAACATGAAGGTGCTTTTAGATTTTCATTATTCAGATACTTGGACAGACCCGACTCAGCAACAAATACCTGCAGCTTGGATTAATTCTATAAACGATACTGAAGCTCTAGGAAATTTACTATATAATTACACTTATAACACCTTAGTAGAATTATCTAATGAAAACCTATTACCTAATATAGTACAAGTTGGTAACGAGATTAATTCTATGATTCTTCAGGATGGTGATTTAGTTTGGCCTATAGATTGGAATCGAAATTCACATTTAATTAATAAAGGCATTGAAGCTGTAAGAACAATGGCAAATGATAAAAATGAAACCATTGAAATAATGCTTCATATTGCACAACCAGAAAACGGCCTTTGGTGGTTTGAGCAAGCCACTGCTAATGGTATTGTAGATTTTGATTGGATTGGACTTTCATATTACCCTATTTGGTCTGATTACAGCTTAGATGATGTACAAACACCACTTACAACTCTAAAAAACACGTACAACAAAAAATTAATGATTGTAGAAACAGCATATCCTTTTACTTTAAATAATGTAGATAATGCCAATAATATTTTAGGAACTGATGCCCTTATTAATGGTTATCCTGCTTCTCAACAAGGTCAACTAAATTATCTTAATCAATTAAAATTAGTTATTAAAAATGCTGGCGGACAGGGTTTAGTCTATTGGGAACCTGCTTGGGTTTCTACAGATTGTTCTACCTTATGGGCACAAGGATCGCATTGGGATAATGCAACATTATTTGACAACAATAACCAAGCTACTCTTGGTATGAAATTTTATAATGCTTCATTAAATGACTAAGTATAATCCGAGTTCACTTCTCGTTTATATTTAAATCAGCTATTGGCATTTATTTCTAACACCAAAACAAGATAAGTTTTCATATGTAAAAAAACTAGACATTTAATAACAACCCAAATCTGAAATTTTTAAACTTTGACAATTCTAAATAAGAAACGGTAATCATTTTTAACAATTAGGAAATCTATGGACCTTTTGAAGGGGAAATAGATAAACAATCTACAATCACACTACAAAATGTACAAAATAGAACACATAAAAGACAGCCAGCCAAACCATATTAAGTTAACAAATAGTAACACCTCCTCTTACGCCAAAATAGCCTTAAATGATGGAGCAAGTTTACAAGAATTATGTATAAATAATACTGTAATAATAGAAGACCTATCCCCTTTACAATATAGCGATATGTATGCGTCGTCTATACTATTCCCTTTTGCAAATAGAATTAAAGATGGGTTTTACACTTATAATAATCAAGACTATCAATTAGAAATTAATCAGGAAGAAGAAAATAATGCGATACATGGATTGGTTTACAATAAAACATTTAAAATTTTAAACAAAAACGCATCAGAAAATGAAGCTTCAATACAACTTGAGTATGAAGAATTAAACAGACCTAAAGGGTTCCCCTTTACGTATACCATTCGGTTAAATTACATTCTTAATAAAGATGGATTAAAACTGAATGTTTTATTAGAGAATACGGACTCAGAAGCATTTCCTTTCACTTTGGGTTGGCATCCTTACTTTATAAGTAAAAATTTATATGAAAGCAGTTTAAAGTTTGATAGTAATAAAAAATTGATTTTAGATGACAAATTAATTACAACAAGAGTCAAAGACTTTAAAAACGAAGAACCATTTAAAGTTAAAAACAAAACCTTAGACGACTGTTTTATTTTAAATACTAATACGGTAAAATTTACAACGCCAAGTTACGATATGGAAATACATACATCGTCAAGCGAAACTTTTTTACAATTATTCACACCTTCAAGAGCTAATACAATAGCTATTGAACCCATGACAGGAGTATCAGATAGTTTTAATAATAAGATAGGTTTACAAATTTTAGAACCTAAAAAAACCTATAGTCTAGATTGGGAAATTAAATGCCATACTAAATAATGGCAATACGTTGATTTTCAACAAAAATTGAAGTTGGTTAAAATAAAAAAGACCCTAATGAAACATTAGAGTCTTTTCTTCTTTGTACAGGCGGAGAGACTCGAACTCTCACACCTCGCGGCACTAGATCCTAAGTCTAGCGTGTCTACCAATTCCACCACGCCTGCAACTATCCAATAAATATTGGGTTGCAAATATAAACAATAGTTTGAATATACAAATAGTAAATTTTCAAGAATTACAAATCAATAAATAATATTTCTCATATTCTTAGAATAACCGCATTTCTAGTGGTTTTAAGTCTTAATTTATTTTAATTTTTTTTCTAAATAAAAACTTAAAATTCCTATCTCATTAATTTATTACTCTTATAATTCTTACTTTTGATACAAACCAAAATACATATGCAAAGTATTAATTCTTATATAACAGAACATAAACAACGATTTTTAGACGAACTTATTGAACTCTTAAAAATCCCATCTATCAGTGCTGACTCAGCTTACAAATCTGATGTTTTAAAAACTGCTGATACTATTAAGACTAGTCTTGAAAAAGCAGGATGCGACCATGTTGAAATATGCGAAACCGAAGGATATCCAATTGTATATGGTGAAAAAATAATAGATAAAAATTTACCAACTATTTTAGTTTATGGTCATTATGATGTACAACCACCAGATCCTTTAGATTTATGGAACTCACCTCCTTTTGAACCTGTGATTCAAAAAACAGAACTACATCCTGAAGGAGCTATTTTCGCAAGAGGTGCTTGTGATGATAAAGGCCAGATGTATATGCATGTAAAAGCCATGGAATACATGACATCTAATAATGAATTACCTTGTAATGTAAAATTTATGATAGAAGGTGAAGAAGAAGTTGGTAGTGTTAACTTGGCAAAATTTGTGGCATCTAACAGAGAAAAACTCGCTAATGATGTTATTCTTATCTCAGATACAGGGATGATTGCAAAAGATGTTCCTTCTATTACTACAGGCTTAAGAGGTTTAAGCTATGTTGAAGTTGAAGTTACAGGACCAAACAGAGATTTACATTCTGGTCTTTATGGAGGAGCAGTAGCAAATCCAATTAACGTATTAACAAAAATGATTGCATCGCTTCACGATGAGAACAACCATATTACAATTCCTGGTTTTTATGATAAGGTTGAAAATCTTTCAGATGCAGAACGTGCAGAAATGGCAAAAGCTCCATTCTCATTAGATGCGTATAAAAAATCATTAGATATAGATGCCGTTTATGGAGAAGCTGGCTATTCTACCAACGAGCGTAATTCAATTAGACCTACATTAGATGTCAACGGTATTTGGGGTGGCTATACTGGTGAAGGTGCTAAAACAGTTATTGCAAGTAAAGCCTATGCAAAAATTTCTATGCGCTTAGTACCAAATCAAGATTGGGAAGACATAACACAATTATTTAAATCGCACTTTGAAAGCATTGCGCCTAATGGTGTCAAAGTAAAAGTTACACCTCATCATGGTGGACAAGGGTATGTTACTCCGATTGATAGTGTGGGTTATAAAGCGGCTTCTAAAGCTTATGAGCAAACTTTTGGTAAAACACCAATTCCTCAAAGAAGTGGTGGCAGTATTCCTATTGTATCTCTTTTTGAACAAGAGCTAAAAAGTAAAACTATTTTAATGGGCTTTGGCTTAGATAGCGATGCTATTCATTCACCTAATGAACATTTTGGGGTGTGGAACTACCTTAAAGGTATTGAAACTATTCCTTGGTTTTATAAATATTTTACAGAATTAAAAGCTAATTAATCTTTAACAATTTTAAAGGTGGAAGCCTTTGTTTTAGAAACAACATTAATAAAATAAACACCAGAAGGTTTATTTTTAAAGTCAATTTCAAAGCTTCCTTGTCTAAAGGTATTTTTGTAAATCATTTTACCCGAAACATCATTCACTGTAATGATGAGTTCTTTTTGTTTTAGATTGTCAATATTTAAAACTGAAGTTACAGGATTTGGATAAAATGAGAGGTCTTCTTCTGTAAATTCTTCAGTAGATAAGGCATTATAAGTAATGCAATTGCTTATTTCTGTACAAAGTCCAGTAGAAATTTCTACCGCATAATTACCATTAGCTGTTGGAGAAAACAATTGATTAGTTGCACCTAAAACCTCAGTTTCAGTATCACAATTATACCATTGATATGTCGTCGCAGAAGTTTCGTTTGCAATTAAATTGGTGCCTACTTTTGTAACTGTATTATTCAATTCTAGCAATCCAGATTTTGTTGCCATATAAGCTGTGACTAGTTTGGTCAATTCTGTCATATACTGAAAGTCGATATCCTCTGCTCTATCATTAGAAGAATGATAATTAGGGGTTACATCATCCGTTTCCCATGACTCACCTACTAAAACAGCAGGATAGCCTTGATTCCAAAATCTAGAATGGTCACTTGCAGTTGTTCCAGGATTAACAACTATAGCATTTAAGTCTAGTGTATACGTATTTAAAATGGTTAATAAATCATCTTTTATCTCCAGAGAATTTGAAATATTACGCACATCAATATCAAAATCATTATCACCTGTGGTTCCTGGTGCATCACCATCATAACCAATCATATCCATATTTATCACACCCAAAATATTATCTCTAGTGTTTCCGTTAGTTTCATCTGCTGCCTGCGTTGCGTAATAATTAGCACCTCGTAAACCTATTTCTTCTTCATCCCAAAGGGCATAAACAATAGTATTATCTGTACATTGCTGTGATAATATTCTTGCAATTTCTATAACAGCTGCAACACCTGTAGCATTATCATCTGCACAATATGCCGCAACAGAATCATAATGCGCACATACGATATAAATATTTTCTGGATTGGTTTTACCTAGCTGTGTTGCAATAATATTTTTTCCTGTTGTATTAAAATTTTGAAGCTCAACCGTAAGATTTGGAAAAGCTGCAAGTCGTTCTTCAATATAATTTGCAGCCAAATCATTAGAACTTTGTACACGACTTATAATTGTTTGTGATGTTCCGTTAATTACTGCAGATTGTTCACCAGTAAGCTCATTAACCGTTAATTGTAAATTAGCATTACTCACTTCATTTATAATGTTTTGAATAGATTGTGAAAATGAAACATTAAAAAAAAGAAATGCTACTAAAAAGGGGAAAATAACTCTAATATTCATTGAAACTTGGGTTTTCATACTTAGCAAATATAGCCAATTAGAACCCTTAAGAATTGAAAATTTTGATAATTCATTTTTTAACTCTACATTTGTAGAGTTAATTCTAAAAACGTAGAGCATGCAACTTTCAAAAACCGAAGAACAACTAATGCAATATTTATGGAAGCTAGAAAAAGCGTTTATGAAAGATTTGTTAGATAGCTATCCTGAACCAAAACCAGCAACTACAACTGTTGCAACACTACTTAAACGCATGATTGGCAAAGGCTTTGTAAATTATAAAACCTATGGTAAATCTAGAGAGTATTATCCACTAGTTAAAAAAGAAGATTATTTTTCTAAACATGTTAATGGGCTTATTAAAACCTTTTTTAATGATAGCGCTTCGCAATTTGCCTCTTTTTTTACGCGAAAAACGGATCTAACAAAAGAAGAGCTTGAAGCTTTAAAGGCTATCATAGATAAAGAAATTAAAAATAAGTAATCATGGAAATCTTTGTACTAAAATTTTCGGCTTGTTTGTTAGTATTTTGGCTAGTATATGTTCTTATTTTAGAGCAGCAAAACATGCATCATTTTAAACGTTTTTATCTTTTAGGAACATTCGCTCTAGCCTTAATTATTCCAACATTAACAGTAACAGAATACATTGCTCCCGTAATTAGCAATTTAGAAACTGCACCACTATTTATCCCAATAGAACCGTCATTTGTTGAAATGCCAATTGAAAACAGGTCCTTTTTTAATCTAGAAACTACACTTTGGTTTATTTATGGTATTGGTGTTTTGCTATTTTCAATTCGATTTGTGATTAATATCGTAAAAATGCAGCAAAGAATTTCTACCAATGAGAATATAGTCAAACATTCTTTTGTTTATGTTCTATTAAAAGAACATATAATCCCACATTCATTCTTTAAATATATCTTTTATAATAAAAATCGATACGAATCTCATAACATCCCAAAAGAAGTAATGCTTCATGAAGAAACGCATGCCAGGCAACTGCATAGTTTAGATATTATTATTTTAGAATTACTTCAAATTGCATTTTGGTTTCATCCCTTAATTTACATTTTGAAACATCATGTAAAACTCAATCACGAATTTTTAGCAGATCAAGCCGTTTTAAAACATGGATCTGATGCTAAAACCTATCAGAACATCTTATTACAATTTTCATCAAACACTCAAAATCATCACTTATCGAGTGCCATCAATTATTCATCAATCAAAAAACGATTTACAGTTATGAAAACACAAACCTCAAAAACCAGAATTTGGCTAAGTACTTTATTAGTATTGCCAATTATTGCGATTCTTTTTTACAGTTTTGCCGAAAAAGAATATGTTGAAAAAGAATGGAACGAAACCTCCAAAGCTTTACAAATTGAAAACACGCTAACAAACGAAGGAGCTACAGAAGCGATGATGAAAGAGTATAACGATTGGATTATTCAATTTGCAACTACACATCACATAGAGTATTCAAAATACAAACGCATTGTAGCGATATATGATCTTATGACAGAAACACAACGCAATTCTGTTGAGCCATATCCTGTAGTGCCAAATATGAATCTCTCTAAAGTAAAACCAACAACACCAACAAAAACTCAATTTGAATCTTGGAAAAACGAAAGTGAATTCGCCATATGGTTAGACGGAAATCATATTTCAAACTCAGAACTTAGTCATTACACGGTTGACGATATTGTACATTTTACAGGGTCTAAAGTTCATAATAACGCACGAAGTAAAAAGTTTCCACAGCCATTTCAATTTAGTTTATACACAAAAAATGGTTTCAAAACCAATTACCAAGAATCTGCTATAAATAGTTATAATGAAATTAGCAAGACCTATTCTGAAGCTATTGGAAAATATTTAAAAGGACCTCAGACAGATAATTCTGAACTTAAGATTTTAAAAGCACAAGCCGATAAAATTTATAATCAGTTTACAAAAGAAGAGATAGAAAAGCATAATATTTTAATGGCGCCACCTGTGCCAGCTCAAAAAGCCAATTCTAATTTTCAAGAAAAACCCATCATGACAATTCTAGTTAATAGAAAAGGACAATTATTGATTAATGACGAATTAGGATCTCTAAAAAGCATCGAATCTGATTTAAAAAAATTATCGAAATCTTTTGATAAGTCTAAGGCTGTTTATGTTAAATACGATGGCACTGAAGATTCTTATAAAGTTATTAAAGACGTTAAATCTTTAATTAAAAAGTATGACTTTAAAATGATTCAAGTCGATGCATCTCAAATAGCACCTCCACCTCCACCACCTGCAACGCAACCAACATCTAAAGGAGGTCCAAACATAGGAGATACTGAACGTACATACAACCCTTCTTTTTTAGAATACATTATTGAAATGGAACAAGAAGGTGCGTCTTTCTATTTAGATGATGAAAAAATTTCTGCTAAAGAAGCAAAAGCTATTGCCACAAACCATCAGGGTAAGCGCACAGAAATGACAACCCAAAAAGATTCTAATGGTAACTATATAGTAAAACTATCTAGTGCTGAGAATAAGAAAATCTACGCTAGAAGTATTGAGCTAAAAATTTTAAATGACGATTCTTACTTAATTGATGGTATTAAAGCAACGAAACGCACATTTGTAGATGTATTTAATCAATTACATCAAGACATTACGCCAGAAATTCGAAATAATATGATGAATATTCATGTAAAATCCACCAAAGAAATTTCTAATAAGGAAACATGGTTTATCTACAATTCACTTCAAGATTACGGATTTTATCGCATTGTTACACCTAATCAGGAAATAAACAGAGCTAAAGGCAACACGCCTTTTGCAATTGAAAGCCATTTTTCAGACCAACAAACACCATCAGCAAAAGATATTGCTGAATATAATACCTGGGCTAAAAAGATTCATAATGACAGTAAAAAGCTTTCAGGAAATACTACATTTTATCCACCTATTAACGAAGAAGCGTTGATAAAATTCACAAAAATCTATAATAGAATGACTCCACAGCAGAAAAATAAATCTGTTGAATATCCATTTTCAGGTCTTGAGAGCAAAACTAAGGACCAACAAAAACCATCGGCAAAACAAATCGCCGAATATAATGCTTGGGCTAAGAAAATAAATACTGCTGTCGCAAAGGCAAAAGCAAACCCTAATAAAAACACTTACCCTATCGTTAGACAAAAAGATGTCGACAAACACAAGCGTATTTATAATTCTATGACAACGGAACAGAAAAAAATTGCTGAACCTTTTCCTCAATCTCCACCTCCGCCTCCACCACCAACTATTAAAACGGGAAAGGTAAGTGACAGCCAAATTGAGGCATACAATAATTGGGTTAAAAGTTTAAAAGACCCAAATGGCAACCATCTCATGGCTAAAAAAGAACATTACGAATACTTCACAGGTATTTATAACCTAATGACAGAAGAGCAACAAAAGAAATCGGAAGGACTGCCTCCTCCGCCACCACCACCTGCAGCACCAGAGTCAACATTAGACTTTGTGATTAAAATGGCTAAAACCAATGCGAAATTTTTTAGTGAAGGAAAATCAATATCATCTGACAAAGCTATTGATTTGGTAAAAAAACATCCTAAACTAAATATTAACGCGCAGAAAACAAACACTGAACAACCCTTAATCTATATATCTAAAAAGCCTATTCTTATCGGTGTGAAAGGAAAAACTGACTAGTATCCATCTCGCATTTTGACCATCGTTAATGATAAAACCTAACCGTGTTTAAGTTCAAAATTCTAGGTAAACTAACTCAGCTAATAAAAAGTAACAGTAAAGATCTTATCACTTTTACAAAACTTAATAAAGTGAAAACAAACATAGAGCTCATTATATTAAAATTAAAGATGATTCTGATATTAAAGTTTCACCTGTTGTAATAACGATTACAGGTTAAAAATCTTTTTCTTCTAAAAGTCTAAAAAACCTCGAAAATGCTTCGAGGTTTTTTATTATCCAACCCAATAACAGCTATCTTCTGTAAGTATAGCTTGCCTATGCGTTTCAGTAAAATTGTTTAAAATATTAGGCCGCAAAAAGTCTGGTAAAACTTCTAAATCATAAATTTCGTCGACTGATGATTTGTATTTTAATAATCCTTGGTAACTCCTAGTTGGCAAATGGATTATAGCAACTCCTGCATAATTACCAAATTTCGCTACATCTAAGTGTGAAAAACTAGAGGAGTTTTGACGCAACTTACTGAGACCGACAAACAGATAATCTTTATAAAAAGACATACCTCTTACAAAACCTTTTAAATTAATAACCTCTGTATACGATTTATTTTCAATATCAACTTCTACCAATTGACCAGTTGCAGATAATAGCAAATACAGTTTTCCGTTTATAAATCTTGGTGTATGTGGCATGCCTAAACCAGATAAAATAATTTCATTAGTGTCTACGTCTATTAACACACCTGTTTTTGTTAAATCTTTCTGCCAACTTTTAGCTGTATTTCCAGTATTAAATGCCGTAACATACTTTGGCTTGCCATCTTTCATGGCCATACCGTTTAGATGACATCTATCTTCAGGTTTTAATTCTGTTATAAAATCGGGTTTCCAGTATGACTTAAAATTGTAATCATTATCAAACGTAGATATGCAAGAAAACAAGGTGTTAATCGCGTATAACTCATTGTTTGTTCCGTACGACAAATCATGTAAATCCAGTTTACCTGTGTAATTTGTACTCATTGGAAAATACATATTAGAATATGTATTTGGTTTCTTAGGATAATTTTTAGCTAATATATTGGAGTTCTTAAACTGAATAACTTCATTTTGACAGGCTATGGCTAATTTCTCATAATTATCTGTAAAAGTAATACCCATTGGCCTATTAAAATTTCTTGCCAATTGTGTTATTTTATTCTCGCTTAAAGGAGATAGTGTTACAATTTTACCAGCCTGAAATGTAGAAAGAACAATACTACATTTTAGTTTATATAAGAGTTCAGGTACTTGAGGTGTGTGCTCTAATTGAAACGGTGACAAAGGTTGTTCTGGATTCATTATTCGTAAATATTTAAACAAAAAAGAAGCTACTCCATAATTAGAGTAGCGTCCTATAAAAGTTAAAAATAAAAATTAATTTTTTATTATTTTTCTTGTCGTCGTTCTGTTGCTATTATCATAAATTTTAACGTGATAAATACCCGAAGCTAAATTAGAAATATCAACTTCATTTGTATTTTCCAATTGTATGTCTATTTGTTTACCAGCAATATCAAATAGCTCTACGCTACTAATTTCAAGGCTTGTTTCAATAGTAAAAACATCCTTTACTGGATTAGGAAATACACGCAATGATTCTTGACTATCAAAGTCTGAGACACTTAAATTAGAGCTATTTCCTTTAAAAAAGGTTAATTTTCCTTCTGCATTTCCTACAACTAAATCTTCAACACCATCTTTATCTAAATCAACAACTGCAATTGTAGATAAAATTCCAATATCCAGATCCGCTCCATCAACTTGTAAATTAGTACTAGCATTAAATACCATAGCATTACCTGCTCCTGCCGTATTTTCAAAAAACTCAACTAAACCAGGTTGACTACCAACAATTAAATCTAAATCACCATCTTCATCTAAATCTCCAAACACAGGTGATGCATAGCTACTAGTTGAAATATCAGAACCATTTGCCTGAACAGCCACTCCTGAATTAAAAACCATAGCATTACCTGCTCCTGCATTATTTTCAAAAAACATTATACTTCCGTCATTAACACCAATAACTAAATCCATATCACCATCTGCATCAAAATCTACAACCGTAGGTTTATCCTCACCACCGACAGATAAAGTAGTTCCATTTGCCAAAATAGCTGAATCTAATGTAAAAGTATCATTACCATCATTAAGAAATAGTTGCACTTCTCCTGTATAAATACCAACTAATAAATCTAAATCGCCATCTGCATCAAAGTCTGCAAAAGTAGGTGCTGAATAATCATAAAAATACCCAGTGATAGGAGCAGTTACCAAATCTGTTGGAGATCCAAACTCCATTGTACTTTGATTAAACTCTCCGAAATTTTGAACTAACATTGGGTCTCCTAACTGGCCTAAATATAATTCAAAATCTGTATCGCCATCTAAATCTGCAAAAGTGGGATAAGCTTGCCCCATAACACTAATCTCTGCTCCATCTGCATTTAAAATTACACCTGTATCAAAAGTATTTAGTGTTTGGGCTGAAAGTGAATTTGACATGGATAAAAAACCTAGCATCGCAAAACTTGGGTACACCCATCGTCTCCATTCTGAGAATGTAAAATGCGACTTTAAAACTTTATAAAGTCGATTTAATTTATGTAATAAATTGGTTTGCGTTTTAGAAGCTAAATCCCCCCAAGCCCCTTCTTGTTTCAAAGTCTCAATTTGCTTAAGCAAAGCTCGGAATTGACGCTTTTTTCTAATGAATAATTGTTTTTTCATCTCTCGTTTTTTATGATTGGTTATAAGTCTGTATTTCGCTAAATCTTATTGATAAATCATCATTATCAAATGCAATATGATGACAAATTTTCACCCAAATTAGCCATTTATTGTAACAAATGGAAACTTTTAGCGTTCTAATAGGTAATCAATCAAAAAATCAATCACTTATGTTAAAGCAATTCTTCATCCTTTGCTCTGGCGCTGACACCGATATTTTAAACAAGTGTTCTATTGGCGAACAGAACAAATATGCTGGTATTGGAGCTACCGTTTTCTTTACTGCCGTTATGGCAACCATAGCCGCTAGCTATGCGCTATTTACCGTTTTCGATAATCTTTATGCTTCACTATTTTTTGGATTAATTTGGGGGTTACTCATTTTTAATCTCGACCGTTATATTGTTTCAACTATTAAAAAACGCGACAATATTTTAGACGAAATTCTTCAAGCTACACCTCGAATTTTATTAGCACTTATTATTGCCGTAGTCATTTCAAAACCTTTAGAATTAAAGATTTTTGAAAAAGAAATTAATCAAGTGCTTTTAGAACAAAAAAACGATTTAACCTTAGCCAATCAAAACCAAATCGCTAAACAGTTTAATCCTAAAATTGCAGAACTTGAAAATGAGATTTTAGGCTTAAACGCTCAAATAGATTTAAAAGAAGCAGAAGTTAATGGGTTATACAATACTTACATTTCGGAAGCCGAAGGCACCGCTGGCTCTAAACGTTTAGGAAAAGGGCCTGTTTATAAAGAAAAACGAGACAAACACAATGCTAGTTTGGCCGAATTACAACAGTTAAAATCCGATAATAAAACAAAAATAGAAGCGATTGAAACACAAATAGCAATGCTTCAAGAAGATTACACCACTAATATTACAAAAACACAACCTGTTATTGATAATTTTGATGGTCTTATGGCACGTATTACCGCTCTGGGTGAATTACCTTGGCTACCGTCCTTTTTTATTTTTCTTTTGTTTTTAGCTATTGAGACCTCACCAATTATTGCAAAATTATTGGCACCAAAAGGAGAATTTGATTATAGATTACAAGACCAAGAAACAACAATTAAAACGTGGACCATGCAAAAGGTTGCTGAACGTAAACTGCTCTTAAAAACCGATAACGACATTAACAATAAAGTATATACTGAGATTGCTGATGAAGAAGAGGTAATGAATTATAAACGAAAGAAAGCTAGAGAACTGATGCAACACCAAGCAGATGCTTTTTTAAAACAACAAAAGGGTATTTTATAAAACGCCTTTAAACTTGTTAGGGTTTAATCAATCTTTTTTAGCCTGTAAACTATAATGTTACACCCCTAAAGTCCCCTCAAGGGGACAATTATAACCTAGACTATTTTTGCTTTCATCGTAAACCGTCTATCCATTGATTTTTTAAATTGTAATTTTCTAATAATTTATATTGAGTGGATTGTCCCCTAGAGGGGACTTTAGGGGTGTTTAGTTATTCCCTGAACAAACCGCGAAAATTAATTTAAATAGTGTTCTCTAAATTGTTCTTATTTTTAGATGATAAATAACAACCAATTCTTATGAAATATTTTGCCGCCATTGCCATAGCCTTATCATGTTTTAGCTGCATTAGTATAAAGGCTGATGTTACCACAGAAACAACGCACAAAAGTAAATCTAACGAACTTGCTGAGGCAGGCATACGTTTAGTAATGCACGACCAAGAAATCGCGTGGAATAATCACGATATGAAAGGTTTTATGCAAGGCTATTGGAAGAGTGACTCACTAAAATTCTACGGAAGTAATGGACTCACCAAAGGATGGGAGCAAACATTAGCTAATTATAAAAAAGCTTATCCTACAAAATCAGAAAGTGGTACGCTAAAATTTGTTATTAATGATATTTCAAAAATTGAAGGAGATAATTATTGGGTAATGGGTGAGTATCACCTAAAACGTAAAATTGGTGATGCAAATGGAGTATTCATTATTATCTTCAAAAAGATAAATGGGAAATGGAAAATTGTAGCTGATATGTCTTGCTAAAAATACAAGTGAACATTAAAAAATAAAGTGTGTCCGAAACATTTATCTATCACCATAAATGAATTGGAAACACTTTATTAAATGTATAATAGAAATAGGCTTAAGCTGCTACAATAGCACTAGCCATTGTGTCATTTTCTTCTGATCGTTGTGGTTGATCTTCAGATTTAAAATGCTGATATAATTCTTTACATCCTAATCCTATAATAGATAATCGTTTAGATTTAGTAATAGATTCATTATGCAGTTTAGCTAATGCCATAACTCCAGCTCTATCTATACCTTTTACACGCTCTATATCTAGTAACACGTCGTCTAACTTATCAAAAATGTTAGCAAAATGCTCATTAAAAGTTTTTAAACTTAACTTATTTAAAGTTCCTTTTATTTGATAGCGGTTATTGTAGTTTGTAATTTCTAAATCCATAATAAATAATGTTAAATTGTTAATACTAATTTGAGCTATTAATCAGTAAAACTTGTGCTATTATTTAGAGGGATGACCACAATATCTAACATATCCTTAGGTCACTAGCCATATAATCGATAAATGGTAATTTGACTAGATTATTCGAATAGGTCTGTCTATTTTTTCGACCAACTACACGTTTTTTAACAACAAAAATGTAGGAAAAATAAAGGATAAATCAGTTATAATCAAGCATATCAAAATGCGTATTTAGATTTCCTAGTTTAGAAACCACACTTATGAAACCGTATATTTTTATATAAGTACACCGCAAAATTTCTATTTTTACAGAATTCGTTATAAAAAATAAAAACTAACACATGAAATACAAGTACAAAGTAATATTAATGGTACTACTGGCCGGAATTACAATTTATGGTTTAGTAACTGGACAGTACTTATTTATGGTGTGTTTAATTCCGTTAAGCTTTGACTTTTTTAACAAAAAAGATTCGGATTAAGTTTTCTTAACGTATTCTGTAATAATAACAATTTGCTGTCCATCTACTCTACCTTCAATGTAAGTTTCATTTTCATGATCGAGTCTTATATTTCTAACGGCTGTACCTTGTTTAGCTACCATGCTAGAACCTTTAACTTTTAAGTCTTTTATTAAAACTACAGAGTCTCCATGTTCTAAGATAACACCATTAACATCTCTATGAATTAATTTATTCTCTTCATCTTCACCATCTCCAGAAGCTTTTGCTAATTCTAAGATGTCTTCTTCCATATACATCATAGCTAACAAATCTTGCGTCCAATCTGCCTTTATTCTGTTAAGCATTCTCCACGCCATGATTTTTACGGCATCGTGCTCACTCCACATACTGTCGTTAAGACATCTCCAATGGTTAGGATCAATAAGATTGGCATCATTCATCTGCTCAATACAGGTTTTAGATGCGTACAATGCCGTTTTTAATCCGTTTTCTTTAATATCTGGAACGATATATACAGATAGATTTTCTTCGCTTCCGCTAAGTTCACATTTAGAACCGCTTCGTTGTTTTAATTCTCTTTCTAATGACATAATAATTATTGTATAATATTATGCAAATGTAAAATTAATTAAGACTTTTTGTCCTTTTTTCAGAAAGCCTTTTACAACTATAGCACAAACTCGTTTATATAAATACTTCGAGGAGTTTTGATCCTTCTGAATTAAACGTTACAGCATCAGTATTTGCTGGTATTAAAATGGTTTCACCCATAGCTACAATTTCGGTTTTATTACCTATACTTACTTTAGTAGTACCTTCAACACACATAAATATGACAAACGAATCTAAATTGCTATAATCTCTCTTTTGACTTGATTTGACTTCAAAAATATTTGTTGTAAAAAAATCACAATCCACTAAATTACTTGTTTTATCTGCTTCTAATTGGTAATTACGTTTTCCGTTAGAAGGAAACGATTTGGTCGCTTTTATGGCAGCTGCTGTATGTAAATCTCTTTGACGACCATTAGTATCTGTTCTATCCCAATCATAAACACGATAGGTTATATCGCTAGTTTGCTGAATCTCTGCAGCTAAAACACCTGCACCAATAGCGTGTATTTTTCCGGCTGGTATAAAATAACTATCTCCTTGTTTTACTTTTTCTGTGTTAAAAATCGCATTAACATTAGAAGCGTTAATATCACCTAATACATTTTTGTCTAAGTCATTTTCTTTTAATCCTAAAACAATCTCTGCATTATCATCGCTATCCATTATGTACCACATTTCGGTTTTACCAAAAGCGTTATGATTTGCTTTTGCCATTTCATCATCTGGATGTACTTGCACTGATAAGCTTGTTTTAGCATCTAAAAACTTAATTAATAGCGGGAAGTTTTCACCAAAAGCAGCAATATTATCCTTTCCTAGGAACTCACATTTGTAAGATTTAATAAGGTCATTTAAGGATTTGCCTTTATAAAGCCCGTTAGAAACCATTGAAATATTATCTTCTACTCCAGAAATTTCCCAGCTTTCACCAAGATTTTTAGAATCTGATGTTTTATTTAAAATGCTAGAAAGCTTTTCGCCTCCCCAGATTTTTTCTTTTAATATTGGATTAAATTTTATTGGATATGCTTGCATGAGTTTTTATTTTAGAAGATTGTTTTCATATTGAAGGTTAATAAAGTGGTTGTTTTCTGTGAACTTTTTTAAATAATCCAGTAATGAAAACAAGCTTTGAAACAAGGTTTGTTTCTTTTTTAGAGTCTTGATTTTATAATTTAAAATCGCATCTTGATTTTCAGTTATAACTTCTATTAAACCATTTAACCCATGGTATTTAATGTTTAACATATTAATAGAAACATAACCTAAATGTTTTAAATCAAATTCACTAAACATAAATCTTGCGCCTGCTTTTACTGCAGCTATATCTGACTTAAACTTTCTAACATTAACTATAGAAACATTATTACACTCGTCTTTTATATCCTTTAACAAATCATAGGTATTATCCTTACTATCGTTGTTAACTAAACACAATTCTAAATTTGAAGTCTGCTTAATTTGTTCAATAAAATACGCTGTGTCCATTTCTTTTTCATTATTATGAAAGATTATAATGATACCTGTTTTCATGATTAAGGCATTTAATAAAGATTATAAAGAGGCTACCTCTAAGTTGTTTGATGCTGTTGCTTTTATGTTTTCCTTTTTAGAGCGATACACCCAAGCTATTTGTGCTAATTGCCCAACAATTTTTACAGAATCTTTCATCGATAATTTAGAACCATCTGCATGAATCCAACGTTTTAAAGGTTGTTCACAAAGCATTGCTTTTGCCTTTTTAAGTCCGAAATGAATACTCATTCTTTTAAATATTTCCACATCAAAAATCCATTGTGTTACAAACTTTTCAGCAAATGCAATACCAATAATATCTTTACTAAAAATCTTAGCACCACATTGTGTGTCTTTAAAATCCATTGCTAAAATTTTTCTGATAATAAAATTGATGGTTAAACTGATTATTTTTCTGGCCGACTCTTTAGTGATATCTGCTCCCATCCTAGAAATACGAGAACCACTCACAATTTTAAAATCTGAATTTTCAATCGTCTTTACTAAATCATCAAAATCGGTTAAGTCCGTAGATAAATCTGCATCTAAGAATCCTATATAATCTAAATCCTCTTTTTTAGCCATATGAAGCATTCCTAAACGTACAGCTTCTGCTTTACCTCCATTCTTTTCACAATCGTAAACCGTTATAAAATCTTCTCTTCCTTTTTGTAAGTTATGAAGCACTTCTAGGGTTTTATCTTTACTACCATCATTGACAAAACACAAATGATATCCTGAGTTTTCATCAACAAAATTTAAAAACTCATCACTTAATAATCGTTCTTCTTCGTCATAACAAGGAATAACAACTCCAACACAACGTTGTTGAATCATCACATTACTATTAGAATGAATCGCATTATCTATTTGTGGTACACCAATTAATCGTTTTACTCTAGCACAGATTTCATTGAGACTTAACGGCTTTTTCATATAATCGTTAATCCCTAATTCGAAAGCTTCAGTAATAGTATCATCTTTAGTATTTCCAGATAAAATCATAATTGGTGTATCAGAGTGCTTTGCAATTCTGATGTATTTTACCACATCTAAACCCGAAACACCTGGCATATTGATATCTACAATAACTAAATCTGGGTGAAACGTATCGTATAATTCTAATCCTTTTGATGCATCCGTTTCAATCTTTACTTCGTATCCTAATTCTAATAATCGTTTCTCAAGCGGAAGCAATACTAACTGTTGATCATCTATGGCTAAAACTTTCATAATAATTGTTTTTATTTGTTATTTACAGGACAAAAGTACCTGAGATGACGTCTTTATTTTTTTAATTTAGCTTAACCCATAGGTAAGTGTAGACGAATGGTAGATTGCTATAGATAATTAAAAAACGAAGCCCTATTTAAATTATATATCTTTACAGTATTGATAGCCTTGTCAAGGTTTTACATGAAAAACACTTCAAACAAATATTTAATTGCAGCTTTACTTATAGGTATTGCATTTCATGGTACGTCTATATTTTTCACCTTAGAAACCACTTATGATGCCTTAATACATTTGTTTTTTGCAGATCATTATGCAACGAGCTGGTTTGAACCTTGGAATTATAAATGGTACACCGGTTTTACCGTAATGAGCTATCCTCCTTTGGTACATCAATCTATTGCTGCACTATCGTTAATTGGTGGTTTAAAGTTTGGCATGTTTACCGTAGCCTTACTCGCTATTGTTTTATTTATAACTGGTGTTTATCGCTTTTCCTTATTAATCACCTCTAATAGAACAGCTGCTGGTTATGCCGCACTACTTGCCGTGTTTTCTTCGTCTTTTGTTGAAACGCTTCACGTCTTTGGTCAACTTCCTAGTATCATTGGCATATCCGTATTAATGCATGCTTTGCCTGAAATCTATCTATGGTTAAAAACAGGCAAATGGCGTTATTTAGCCACCTCATTATCCTTAATTGCCGTAACTGTAACGTCTCATCATGTAACCCCTATATTCGGGATGATATTCTTTATCTTTCCTTTAATAGGCATGGTGATAATGGATTACTCAAGAGACCAAGTCGATTCTGTAAAAGCCATAACCTTTAAAGTCTTTTTAAATAGTTTCTTTAAACTCTTTAAACGCATTATTAGTTTCGGGATGCTGTCTTTAGTCATCATTGTGGGTTGTATTTTGCCGTATTGGATTAACTCTAAAAACAACCCTATAACACAGGTGCCAATTCCGCATGGCTCGAGAGATAATTTTATAGAAATCACTTCTTCCGGATTGGTCTTCTTTCTAATTCCTTGGGGCATTTTACTCATATTATTACCGTACATTTTTTACAGATATTATACCAAACGCTATTTGTTTTTTGGTTTATCGATGACTATTCTTGTTGTTTTAGGCACTGGTGGTACCACTCCAATTCCAAGACTATTACTTGGCGAAACGGCTTTTAATATCTTAACCTTAGATCGTTTTACACTTTGGGCTTCTATTATGTCGCTGCCTTTATTTGGTGAGTTTACGTATCGGTTTGTTGAAGGAGATTTAAAAACCTTAATTCAAAATAAATTTGGTGCTATTTACCATCGGTTAATAGGTGGTTTTTTAGCTGGACTATTTTTATTCATGACGATTTTCACCATGAGTCTAAGCTACTTTAAACCCTCGCAACCACAACGCATTGAGATGCTTCCTATTGTTAATTTCTTAAATCAAGATAATCACGATCAATGGAGGTACATGACTTTAGGCTTTGGCGATCAAATGGCTTGGCTATCGGCACAAACCAATGCCATGTCTATAGATGGAAATTACCACTCGGCAAGACGATTACCAGAATTAACCACTCGACCAATTGAACGTTTAGAAAATTCAAAATTTAAAGGAGTTGAAGGTATTGGTTCATTACAACAATTTTTAACGACGCCAGAGAAGTATAATTTTAAGTATATCTTCTCTAACGATAAATTCTACGATCCTATTTTGTATTTCTGCGGTTGGCAACGCTTACGACAACTCGAAAACGGCATTATGGTTTGGGAAAAATTAAACGTTCCACCTTTATCATCCATATTGCCCAAAGACGATGTGTCTACGTGGCAAAAAATTCTTTGGGGAATTATGCCATTTTTAACGGTTTTAATCGCTTTTGTGCTCAACATTCAGATGCTTTGGATTAGACTTCTAAAAACGAAGGCTAAAAAACTTCCGGCGTATCTTAACTTTCAAAACGACTATTCTAAATTTTCTAATGGTGTTTTAAAAATAACACATATTTGGTCCTTCATTCTTGCCTTAATTGTATGTTACGGAACTTACATATTTTACATAAAAAATGAATCACATCATTCACCAGAAAATGCCATACTTGCTTATTATGATGCTTTAGATTTTAAAGAATTTGAAACCGCGCACAGTTTAATCAACCCTAAAAGTGATATACCCATTGCGCAGTATATGTTAGAAATATCGGTTACTGATGGGTTATTAAGTTCATATGCAAAGTTAGATGCTATTACCACCGAAACACTAAGCAGAACAGATAGCTTAGCCAGTTTAAAAGTCTTTACCGATTGGATTACACCGCTCGAAAAAATTAAACGTGTCGATTATAAAACCCTAGTCAAGCTCGATAACAAATGGTACATTCAACCCGAGGATATCGATTTAGATTTACCACCAGACCAATTGTATTCTAGTAATTCTACAAATTATTTTAATCAAGGTAGACGACGCATCACGACAGAAGAAACACATCACGAGGACATTTTAAAGCAACCCGTTTTAGAAATCTTAAAAGCGAAGCTCGTTAAGTTTGAAAATCATTATGCCATTATTGGAGAAATTCAGAATATAGACAATGTCCCAGCAGATGTGGTTTTAAAAGGGACTTTGTATAATGATGATAACAAATTTTTAGCCACTTACAATGCCAAATATCACGTTAACCATAAGCTGATGCCAAAAGAAGTCAGTTCGTTTCGAATTAATTTTGAAGGCATCGCCTGGTCTAAAACTCAAGATTCTATTCCAAAGACCTTTAATCCCGATGAGTTCACACCTATTGAATTAGAAGAACAACCCACTAAATTTAATCTTCAAGTTGCTGGGAATATTTCGGGATCCGACTTATTTAAAAATACCACTATTACAATTTCTGAAAGTAACGACACCCATCTTTCAGGAACCTTATTTAATACTGGTATTGAAGAAGTCACGATTCCGCAATTATTAATTTCGTACTATGATGTCGACAAAAACTTAGTTTGGGTAGATCACCTTTTTGTAAAAGAAGGCATTAGACAACAGCGTTCACAGACTTTTGATTTCCCTTTATTGACGAATGAAACCGTTCGGGTTATTAATGAAGATATGAGTAATTGTTTTGTCAATGGCTTACCTAATACGGCTATTGCGAGTAAAATTGTCCCGAACCGAATCCGTAATCATCACAATGATGAATTTCAGAAGATAGATCATCCTATTTATAAATTTATAAAACTAGAAATCAATACTTATATCGGAAACCCTAATTAATGACATTTAAGTATCTCTACATATCATTCATTTCTTTACTGTTGCTAACTTCAACAATAGTTGTTAATACCATAGAAAGCGATGCGACATATACACTTCTTACAACAAAGCGTGAATTTATTGCTGGCGAATCTATCACCTTAAGATTTGCGTTCACAGGCGACTCAGAAGTCTTACTCTATGGATCTAACAGTTATGGATCCATTTTATTAGAACCTGTGGTTAATGATAAGGAACTCAAGTTTGTGTTACCTGAAGTTATGTCTAATAAATCGGGTGTATTCAACTGGCAATTACAAACAACATCTCATCCAATTTCCGGACACATAACCATTCAACCTAAATCAAAAATCGAAGCTATAGAAAGTTATTTAGGACCACCAAGTATTGAAGCTGGAGGCAAAGATTACACCATGCTCGTTGTTATTCCAACAGATGATTTAGACAATCCATTAGCCGATAGTACTAGCATAACAATAAAGCATCAATTTCTAACCAATACGTATGCATCAGACGTAATAACTAAAAATGGTTTTGCTTATAAAAACATTAGTTCTGAAACTAAAAAAGGACGAATGCTTATCAGTTCAGCATGTCTAGACCTCAACTCCAAAGAATTTGATGTTAATGTAATGCCTGCTATTCCTACGGATTTTAAAATCG
>Ga0209344_10000373_pt1 | contig 83199 bp, 77 predicted proteins | sample Cruoilmetagenom6_FD_187293 | JGI IMG/M metagenome (GOLD analysis project Ga0209344, IMG submission 187293) | Oil polluted marine microbial communities from Coal Oil Point, Santa Barbara, California, USA - Santa Barbara Oil Seep Sample 6 (SPAdes)... | ecosystem: Environmental > Aquatic > Marine... | reverse complement strand
ATCAAGTCCTCTCTGATCGATTTATTCAAATAAATAGATAATAAACGCCCTCAGCTTTTGCTGGGGGCGTTTTTTTGTGTGGTTTTTGTGTTCTCTATCAGTTTTTTTCGTTCTTTCTTGAGATGTTTAAGTTTTTTTCTGTATAAAATTTGTTATTTTTTAAATAACAAGAATTTTATGTAGATAATTCTAGTTCTATTCTAATGTTTGGGGGCGTAAATGAGATTTATTTTAATATTATCGTTTTTATTTCTATCGGGGTGTGTAGCAAAAAATAGTAATTTACCTACTGATGTTGTTCAGAGACTTGGTGTTCAAAGTATTCAAGTAGATAGTCAAATACAAAACTCTGCTTTAATTGGTTATAAAATTAATAGACAAACAGTTATCCAGCAAATGAAGGCTGCTGTTCGTGAACAAACTAGAGATATTAATGGACCAAGAAAAGTTAAAGTTCATATTGTTGTCACTAAATATTTTCTCCCTAATTTGGGGGGAGGTTTAGTTGGTTTTCACCCTATGTTAAATACAAAAGTGACTATCTTAGATATTGCTAGCAATCGTAAGATTGTGGATTCTAAGAAAGTGCTGGTTAATCAAGCCGATTTTGATGGTGGGAATTGGATGGTCGTCCATTCGATTGGAAAAGAATCTGACAAAAAATATGCTGATATGATTGGACTCTATTCAAGAAAATTTCGTAAATGGTTGTTAAGTCAACATAAAGAAGAATAAATTCAACAACTCTAAAGAGGCCAATGATTTGTTTCATTGGTTTTTTTTATGTTGCTTTCTTTCCGTGTTTTTTCATTTTCTCAAACCATTTTGATTGTTTGGTTTCGTTAGCATTTTCTACTGATCCGATTAATGTGCATTTGATTTGTTTTATGCCAATTAGATTGAGGATGTTTCTTTTTAAATTTCTTAGGCTATGTGAAAAGAAGAAAAAACGATAAACAAGAGCTGGCATTCCCATTGTTATTATAATGTGTGCGGATTTGTTTTTTAATAGGCCCGACGGGTAGCCTTTTTTATAGGATATGGCGACACCTGGTCTTAGTATTTGTTCTAAAAAACCTTTTAAGAGTGCTGGCATGCTTCCCAACCATAGGGGATAGATTATGACTATATGGTCACTATCAATTAAGGCATTTTGAATTTCTTTTAAACTTTCTGGAACCCCTTCTTTACCTCTCTCCCATTCGTCTTTTGATTTCAGTAAAGGAAACTCAATTGTAGCAATATTGTAAGTTTTTAATGTATGGCCGGCTGTTTCTGCTCCTTTTATATATGATGAAATTAATGCATGACAAAGATGAGTTTTCTGACTATCTGGATGTCCCTGGATAATGAGGATGTTTGTCATATTATGTTTTCCATTCCATTTAACAATGATGATGGAAAAAAGGTTATCTTTGTATTTGTTTTAATCACTTGATATTCATCAATGGAGTGTGATTTTGATTTAAACCGTTTCTATTTTTAACTTGATATCGTTATTGCGACTTGTAAAAACATTAAGGATAAGAGCTTTGTTATTCTCTATGACAGGATTGATTAGTACTAAGAGTAAATCGATTGGTTTACTTGTTGTAGCCGAACTGTTCACTATGAGTTTGTGGTTTTTATCTAGCGCTGTGTTACCGGATATGATGAGGGAAGTAGAACTTAGTTCTTTCATTCAGGCTTTATTGACTAGTTCTGTTAATATTGGCTTTGTTGTCGGTGCTTTATTGATCGCGGTATTTGGGATAGCTGATCGTTTTGATGCACGTAAGATATTCGCACTTTCAGCGGTGCTGGCAGCTTTCTTCAATTATTCATTATTATTTTTAGAAGTTGGTGGGATTGCTTCTGTTTTTTTACGTGGATTGACTGGCGTTTGCTTGGCGGGTGTTTATCCGGTTGGGATGAAGATTGCTGTTGGTTGGGGGCAAAAAGACCGAGGGTTTTTGGTTGGTCTTATGGTTGGGGCTTTAACTGTTGGATCTGCCTTTCCTCACTTTGCGGCATATGTTGGTGGTATGGACTGGAGGTTTACTGTTGAGGTTATTTCTCTCCTTTCACTTATCGGCGGTGTGTTGGTTTTATTTTGTCAATTAGGACCTCATGATAGCCGGGCAACCAAATTTAAATTTTCTGATATTTTTCTATGTTGGTCGAATAAATATATTCGCTATCCAATTCTTGGTTATTTAGGCCACATGTGGGAGCTCTATGCGATGTGGGCTTGGCTTTCTACATTTGCAGCTTTGTCGTTTCAAGTTTCTATGACTGAATTCGAGGCTATACGTCTTTCCAGCTTGGTTAGCTTTTTGGCCATCTCTTTGGGGGGGCTGGCTTGTGTATTTGCGGGGGTTTTTGCAGATAAAATTGGTAAATCACAAGTTACAATCTATGCGATGGGAATAAGTGCTTTTTCTGCTCTTGCAACGGCTCTTAGTTTCGGTGGACCGGTTTGGATCACCGTAATCTTTATATTGTTATGGGGAGTGTCGATTATTCCGGATTCAGCTCAGTTTTCTGCATTGGTTGCGGATCATACTCCAGCTGAAAAATCTGGAAGTATACTAACATTACAAACAGCGCTTGGTTTTGGTTTAACTATTTTCACAGTCCAAGGCACTCCTTACTTAGTAGGGGCTATTGGATGGCCTGCAACGCTTGGGTTGATGGCCTTAGGACCTTTGTTGGGTATATATTTTATGCGTCAATATTCGAGGCTGTAACTATTAAATGTTAAACAAAAACAATTATATGCCGCTTGTAATTAATGTATTAGTTTATATATGTGTAGTGGGCTTGGATAAGGAGATATCTTATGACAAATATTAAAACAACACGTCGCGCTTTTATAAAGAATTCTGTTATTACTGGTGCGGTGACAGGTAGTATGCTTACAACTTCTGGGCGGGCTATGGCTAAGATGTCATCTGCACAAGAGCTCGGCGTTTCTACAAACAGAGTTGTTCCTATTTTAAATCAAGCGAATATGTTTGATTTACCTGAGGCTTATGCAATGACTTGGGAACCGTCAGTTGAAAAAGAGGGACGGTTAAGTCTTTAAGAAACTTGTTTAAAAGGTTTATCATTTTTGCCACGCTTTTGAGAAATAGAGGGTGGCTTTTTTGTGAATACCTTCAAATAATATTTCAAACTTAAAATAAATGATGCTCAATATTCACAAATAAAAACAAATACTTACTGAACAATGCTTACCTTATTTTTTCCCAATTTTAGACATTTTTGGGCGGCTATATCATACCTGAATTTCACGACATAGTGTTGTGGATATTAATCGGGAGATTAAATTTTATGACTAAATTCTTCACAATTGCAGCCTTAGGACTTTTAACTTTGAACTTGTATGCACCAGCTTCTTTTGCTGGGGAGCGTACTCAGATGAATAAGGGTGTTGTTTTTGGAAAAACTGAATGCCCTGAAGGTGAGACATGGAATGATGTAAAGAAGGTCTGTGAGAAAAAAGCAGAAGTTAAGTAATTAAATTTTATTAATAACTTTTTTGAAATAGCGGCCTTTTATTAGGTCGCTATTTTTTTTATTAAATAAATATTACATAATTTAGAGTATTCTTCGGCTTACGGATTGATTGATAAGTAAAATAAGAAACTATTTTTAGTCCGTATGTTTTTAGTCTCTTGGAGAGGGCTTTTGATAATATGGCTAAAATTCTTTGTGTTGAAGATGAAGATTATTTACGTGAAGACATTGTTGAAGAGCTTGAAGAAGCTGGTCACGTTGTTATTCAGGCAGTGAATGGTCAAGATGGATTAGAAAAAATTGTAACTGATCAGCCAGATTTGGTTATAAGTGATATCACGATGCCTGTTATGGATGGGTATGAGCTTATACAGAAGTTACGCGCTGATCATCCTGAATGTGATGAAATTCCCTTTATTTTTCTCTCTGCTTTAGCGGATAGAGAAAATGTTCTTGAAGGCATGAAGCTTGGTTCTGATGATTATATGACGAAACCAATTGATTATGGCATGCTGATTATAAAAGTTGATACACGTTTGCGGCAGGCAAAACGTATGATTGTAAAAAAACAAAAAGAGCAGGTTAAACTTTATGAAACGCTGAAACAGCGAGCGATGGAAGAACAAATCTCTCTCTCATCTAAATTTAGCACTGAGCACCCAAGAGAGATTGTGATTGTTGGAGAAAGTGATCAAAACTTATGGAAATTCCAACAATTTCTTGAGCAAGTTGGTCATTATGTAACGGTGATTACAAGTGGGACGGCTTTTTTACAAAAACAAGGCACTCTTGATGCTGACATAACTTGTTTTTGGACAAAAACTGATGATCTTGAAGTTAAAGATATTCTTCAGGAGTTTGATCCGAAAACGGGTCCTTGTATACTTGTCGTGCCTCAACTTGCAAATATTGCAATGAATGCTGATCTTACTGAAGAGTTGCTCTCTAAGTTACGAGGTGTGATTTGTTTACCATGTCCGGAAGAGAAAATTTTTGAAGAAATTCAAGATTGCCTTGAAGTACGTAGAGTTGCTTAACGAGAAAATTGAGGAACTACTACCTCTCAGCTAAATAAATTTTCAAAAGCCCATTCTATTTAGAGTGGGCTTTTTCTTATTTTGAGAATTGCAAAATTTAGTATTAGGGTGATGATCGCTGCCCAGCCGAATGTTGTTTGGGTAATCACGACATTGGATAAAAAAGCACTTCCTAAGTTTACTGGTATCCACTTGATTTGCGCACATGGGCTGGAGAACTGATAACAAGATGGTGTTGGAAAACTTAAGGTAAAGTCTTTCTCAAGAGGTCTCCAATTGGATTGTTGCTCAAAATTTAGCATGGGTACCATATTATCAACCGAATAAAGAGTTGGTGAAAAAGATGGTAATTCAGGAATGTCGCAATTGGTCCATGAGCCGCCTAATTCGGGGTTACATTTATTATATAATTCACCCAGTGCGATTGTCGGTGATTTTGGTATTAGTAGTGCTTGTGGCACTGCTTTTTGATAAAAACTTGCACAAATTAAAAACATAAAAAGACTTGAGACCAAGATACGAGACGTACTGTAGCCGAAGACCATCCAGCCGCCATATACCAGCCACCAAAGGGCATAAATTGGCCAAAGAGCAAAGTAGACAAGTTTTTGCATATAGGGCGAGCGGTCACGTTTTAAATGGTTTGATTGTTTTGCCATTTGATTGAGATTTTGCCAATAGCTTTGATTGGCCTGTGAAATGGCAATGGTTCGGGCTTCTGATTGATAGCCTGTTTCGGTTAAAGCTTTGATGGCTTGACTGTAGGCTTTATAAGAAAAGTACCCTTGTCGATTTAGCCATGACAAACGACTACTTGCAGTTGCGTTTGATTGTTCTCCAAATTGCTCGTAGATGAAGTTGTTTTGAATGAGTTCTTTAGGCCAGGATCGATAATCGTCAATTAATGTATGAACCCTGGTACCTGTTATGCTCAGCCGTCCATCGAATCTGCTTTCAGGATCGTTTTTATTATCCAAGCTGAGTTGTCCCGTTATTTGACAATCTGAAATGTCAAAATCTCGGTTAAAATGCCCGCCATTACAAATAAAATTTCCGCCAATTTTGATATGTTTGGCAGATACATTCCCATGTGCTGTAAAGCCATAAGCCAATTGAACATTATAGCCAATTGTTGAATTTTCAATATTCAGGACAGAGCCAACTATCTCATTTGAAATGTTTTCTAAAGAACTGAATGAATAATCAATCGTACTTTTGATGGTTGAGTCTTTGATGCTGTTTTTCCCTTTAATGGTACATTCAGCAAAAAGGATTGATCCTTCAACTTGGCATTGATTGATGTTTACAGCTTTGCCTGTGCCGTTGGCAATCTTATTATTTATTGAGATGTAACTGCCATTTATATCTCCTTTGATAAATGAATTTTGTAAGGTTAGGCGACCAATCATATTGGCGTGTTGCAGATTGATTGTATTATTCACGTGACTGTTTTGAATAAGGATCGCATCTGACTGCCCGGCTGGTGCAAAATTGTGAAAAGAACCTTGTTTTGCTTCTATGTTACCGCCGATGGTTGTGCCACGGAACCAAACACCGCCAATAGCTGAGAATTTTTCTCCTAAATCAACGTTACCTTTGATGGTTGCATTATCACAAAGAAGCGCACATCCAATTTCGTCTTGTTGCTGGTTGATCATGGAAGCACCGCGACAATGAAGGTTTAAATTACATTGAGTTCCATGGAGATTTACTACTCCATTAGATTTAAAACCATCACTTAGTATGATGCTGTTATTAATGTGAGATAACTGCAAAGAGAGAGCATTATTTTCAACCCCTATACCACTAGAGAGAAATGACCCGCCAGATGCGTTAAATGTGCCATAGAGTTTCGAATTTTCAAAGTCGACGGTGCCTCTAGCTTCAAACCCATTTTGTAAATGTGTTTCACCGTGAATGATTGCTCCATTGCAGCTTATGCCAAGGCAGAGACTACCACTAAGATCAAGATTGCTGAGCTGAGCATGATCTAAGTTCAGTGGTTTTTCAAAATTGCAATAGTTGAGAATGAGAGGGCGGCAATTACGACTGTTTGCTAAGTTTACTTGGCCAGTGATGGTTGCGCCTGAGATTTGTATACCTTTAAATGGTGCTTCTTCATCATCTGAGTTTGGACTTAATTGTTTTATTTGCACCAGGTCGCTTAGGAATTCAGCTCGTATGTGAGTGTGGGCTTGATTTATTTCAGGGCGCATTTGACTTGCAAAGCTCAATGAAGTTACTAGCCTGTTTGTTTTTTCAATCAGTTGTAATTCGCGGGGGGTAAAGGGACCTTTCTTGTTGGTCCACTCATATAAAGCTTTGATATCTTGGTTTTCATTTTTCTTATCAAAGATTGGCGTTAGGATTTGCTCGCAAAAATTTGGTCGAATGGCTGCGTATTCATAATGGTGACTATTGGTAAGGTCGGGGCCTAACCAGATGGGCGTGCCAGTTATTAAACTTTCTAAAGCTAAATGTTCGGCTGTTGTTTTTGGTGTGAGTTTTAAATGTTGTAATAGAGTTGGTGTTAGGGGGCTTTTCAAGTTTATTTGGTCTGAATTGGGAGTTTCAGTGTCATTCATTGTTCCCAGTCCTTCTTAAAAAAACTCATTATTTTGCACGTCGAAGATTGAATGGTTCTTTTAGTGCTCCTTCAGGTTGCCCACTTGCAACCGTCGCGAGTGCTCCATCAGTTGCTTTTTCTCTGCTTCAGATGCCCACTAGGTATCCGCTAAGAAGCAACCTCGCTATTTCCTAAAACCGTCCCCGCTTTTGGGCGGAATGTCATAGATTAATGCTCTAATTTTTTAATCTATGTGGATGGTTAAGAATATAATATGACAAGTCGATGGAATTTTAAATTTTTTTTGGATTTTAGGTCTGTTTTTTTGATTTACCGATGCCGGTATTTAAAATACTAGAGCTTAATCCATTCAAATTGGATGGATTGAATGCTCTAGTTTTATTTAAGATTTCTAATTACCACGTTCAATACAAAATTCGATGACATCCTGAAGAGCTTCACTCCAGTCATTCTTGGGGAATTTGGTCAGAGCTGTTTTTGCTTTTTCTCCAAATAGTCGTGCCCGGTTCATGGTTTCTTCAATCGTTTTGTATTTCTCAGTTAATTTAATGGCGGTTTCAAGATCTTGATCTTCGATTTTACCTTCACCAAGTGTGCGTTTCCAGAAGTCTTGCTCTTCTTTCGTGCCTTGTTGATAAGCTAAGATGACGGGTAAAGTAATTTTTCCATCTCTGAAATCATCACCGACATCTTTGCCAAGTTTGCTTGCTTCTCCGTGATAATCTAAAGCATCGTCAACAAGTTGGAAAACAATCCCTAAATTTTCTCCGAAGTCTTTAAGGGCTTGTCGTTCTTCGTCTGGGCGATCGCTTACAACAGCACCTAGTTCTGCTGCAGCCACGAATAATGCGGCTGTTTTGGAATTGATCACGGACATGTATTCCGCTTCGGAAATGGTTGGGTTATTGGTAGCTGCCAATTGCATCACTTCGCCTTCAGCAATGATGGCTGAAGCGTTCGATAGAATTTTTAAGGCTTCAAGTGAGCCAACACTCACCATGATTTTAAAACTTTGGCCAAGGAGATAATCGCCAACTAAAACACTTGCTTGATTGCCCCATAGGATGCGGGCAGCTTTTTTACCACGGCGCATGTCACTTTCATCAACGACATCATCATGCAAGAGCGTGGCTGTGTGAAGGAATTCGATAGATGTTGCTAAAGGGATGTGATCCAGGCCTTCATAGCCAACTAGCCGTGCTGTGGCGCAGGTGAGCATAGGGCGAATGCGTTTACCACCAGATGAGATCAGGTGTTTTGCTAATTTGGGGATCATATCCACTGAAGAGTGGGCTTCAGCTAATATTAACTCATTTATCCGGCCCATATCCTCAGCTGTTTTATTTAGCAGAGTGTCTAATGAAGGGGTCGGTTTATACTGATTATTGACAGTATCTAGGGCGGTCAAGTTTAGCTCCCAACTCTGGTTCGCATAATTGCTTTCGAAAGTTATTATTAAAGTCGTAGTTTAGAGTATTTCAGCTTTTTACTTAAAACCGGCATCCACTTTTAAGTGACAAGCTATTACCTTAGAAATTTATAATATGAGGAATTTAAAAGGCAAATATAATGTTCTTTATTTCGATCAAATTCTTTTTTTAATATCCATTTGGGACAACTTTTTACAGAAATTAGTTCATTATAGGCGAAAGAGATGAACTTAGGTTATAGTTTTAGAGCATTTGCGGCGCTTAGACGCACATTAGGAAGAATTCGCGCTACACTTAAAACTAACTGTTTTTTAGAGTGTCTGATAGCGTGTTTTGCTCTATTTTGCCATTATTAAACTTATCGAGAGGTCATATTTTCATAATGAAAGAGCTTATTTCATCAAATGACGTTGTTTTCCTAAGCTTTACACAGGACCTGTTATACCAAGAAGGTATTGAGTTTACGCTTTTGGATCAAAATATGAGCCTGATGGAAGGGTCTGTTGGCATTTTACCGCGTCGTTTAATGGTCGATGAAGATTCTTTTGATCAAGCCAGTGCATTGCTTGAAGAGAGTTTAGCTGAAATTGAAAGTTCTTCAAATGACAATACGGATGACGCTAATATAGACCTTTCTTTAGAAAATGATTTTTCTGTTTCGCAGGGAGAAGATGTAACTGATGATGAATTTTTAGGTGGAGCCTTGAAGATTTATCAATCTAAATCGGGGTTTCGCTCTGGTATTGATGCGGTTTTATTAGCGGCTTCAGTACCGTCTTCTGTGCCTTCTTCTCTACAGGCTTCAAATACTATAAGGGTGCTTGAAGCAGGCTGCGGCGCTGGGGTTGTTAGTCTGGCTGTTGCGAAACGCAATGACGGTGCTTTTGTGGAGGGCATTGAGATTGAGCAAGTGAACGTTGATTTGGCTCAGAAGAACATTCTCAGAAATGGTTTGAAAGAACGTGTACAGGTACATTTAGGAGATTTATGCGACCCGATTACAAAATTGGAAATTCTTGGCTTGAAGCGGAATTCATATGATTTTGTTATCGCTAACCCGCCTTTTTATAATGAAGGAGAAACTCGCGTCTCTAGCAATCCTTTAAGGCTACGTGCTCGGCGGGCTTTGGTTGATGATTTAGAAAATTGGGTTCGCTTTATGACAGCTATGGCTGCACCTAAGGGGGTGTTTTCCATGATCCACCGCGCCGAGCGTTTGGATGATCTGTTTAAATTATTAAATGGCCGTTTTGGTGGACTTCGTGTTTTGCCAATTTATCCTAAAGCAAATGCGGCAGCCAATAGGGTGCTTATTCAAGGGGTTAAAGGCTCGAGAGCGCCTTTGAAACTATTACCTGGTTTAACTTTGCACGATGAGTCTGGTGGATATGTTCCTGAGATAAAAGCTTTGTGCGAAAGTTTGGGGGCCGCTGAAGGTCCATTGGCTGGATTGTTTTTATAGAGCATTTCACGTTTTATTGAAATTAGTAGATATGCTTTGTTTTTAAGTGGCTAGCTTCAGAATTAATACTCAAGCTTGCAATTTTTGAAATTTAACTTAAATCATTTGGTACAACAGCTTCTTTTTTTAGAGGCACGTTTATTTATTTTGATCTGGCATAGCCTTAGTGGGTGCCATGATTGTTTGAAATTAAGGGTCGTAAATGTCTGAGAAAAAAATGAAAAAAAAGAAATCCTGGATTAAGCGTTTGTTTTCTAAAACGCCTGTTGTGCCAGTGCTCCGGTTTACTGGCCCGATTGGAATGGCGACGCCTTTAAACCCTGGGATTAGTTTGGCTACCACGGCCGATATGATCGAGCGTGCTTTTGAGGATAAAAAGGCAAAGGCTGTGGCTGTGGTGATCAATTCACCTGGTGGCTCGCCTGTCCAATCTATGTTGATTTATAAACGCTTGCGCGCTTTGGCTGAAGAAAACGATAAGAAGATTTATGTTTTCACGGAAGATGTCGCGGCTTCTGGTGGGTACTTCATTGCTTGCGCTGGGGATGAAATTTACGCAGACCCCAGTTCTATCATCGGATCGATTGGTGTGATTGCGGCTGGATTTGGTTTTGATAAGGCGATTGCTAAAATTGGTGTTGAGCGCCGTGTTTATACAGCTGGTGAAAAGAAATTATCATTGGATTCTTTCCAACCAGAAAATCCGGAAGATATTGTTCGCTTGAAAGAGCTGCAAAAGGATATTCATAAAACATTTAAAGAGGTTGTGAGCACAAGCCGCGGTGAAAAACTAACCGAGGAAGATTTATTCACGGGTGAGTTTTGGACTGGCACTAAAGCTGTTGAGCTTGGATTAATTGATGGTTTAAGCGATGTGCGCACAAAGATGCGTGAGCTGTTTGGCCCTGAAGTTGAGCTTGAGCTTATAAAGGCGAAAAAAGGTTTGTTTGGGCGGAATTCTCCGCAGGGGGTGATGGCGCAGTTAACAGGTGGTTCATCAGGTCCATTGACCAACCAATTGATTTCGTCATTAGAAGAGCGCGCGCTTTGGTCTCGCTTTGGGCTTTGATATTTAGTTTAAAAAGCTTTTATTAAAAAAAACGGCCTCTCTTTTATGAGGGGCCGTTTTTTGTATGATTTAATAGAGGTTTATTTCAACACCTGATCTATTTCTTTGGCTGTTGGTGAGATGGGGCGAAGTTGGAATGAGACGCCTTCTTCGAATGTGTTTGAGACAACTGCGAAGAAGCCTCTTAAGTGAAAGACTGCACGTTTTTTAATGCGGATGTCGAAGGTGCAGGCAACATCATTGAATGTGTTTCTTGCTCTTGTTCCAGGATAGAAGGTTGCGTCAACACGTTTGCCTTCATATGAGGTTGATAAGAAATATTCCATGCCATCAACCATTGGGAGTGGGCCGAAACGACCATTTTGACAATCAACGGATGTGCGGCGATCAGATTCTTCTGTTGATTGCAGAACGGCGTCTTCATCTGTGCCATCAAGTAAGACTTTTAGGTCAAGATAGACAAAGCGGGTTTTGGCAAGCTCTTGAATGTAGTTTTTGGTCTTTAAACCTTCAACATTCACGGCGCCGCTTGATTTATTTAAGACGATATCAAACTTGCCGAATTTTCGCTCGGCTGAAGCGGGGCTTTGGAAAAGCACCATTACTAAAGCTGCTGTTAGCGTTGTTGTTAGAGTTTTTAGCACCTTGTTTAACTTTAGGTTCTTTATTACTAGATGTTTCATTTCCTGGCACCTCATTGGCTATATTCTGTAGTGTCTAATTCTTTTATTGGCTAAATGCTAATTACTTATTTCTCGTCATCACTCCACAATGATGTGGTTTTATCCCACGCCCGTGAAAACCAATTTTTGGAATAATATTCTTCAAATTTTGCTTTTTCTTCCAAAAGATCTTTTTCAAACCGTTGTAGGCGTGCTTCTTTTTGGTTTAGTTCTAGAGCTCTCTCACTTATTCTGGTTTCTTCTTTTACAAGATTGCCCTGATCTTCAAGGAGATTTTTTTCTCGAGTTTGTAAGGCACTGCGTGAAATTTCTATGTCTTGGTCTCGATCTTCAATAGCAGTTTCTTTTATCGCTAGAGACTTGGAGAGTTTATCAAGCCTCATTTGATCTTTTGTGACTGAGCTAAGTTTGATCTCTAAATCTTTTTGCTGGGCTTCGATTTCTTCAAGCCGAGTTTTAAGTAAGCCTCCATCCGTTCCAGTAGATCCGGTTGCGATGGCATCATCTAACTTTGTTTGTAATTGCGTATTTAGCTCACTAAGGCGTGTTTTTTCATCTTGAGCGGTTTGATTTTCTTTCCGTTCATTTTGATAGCGATTTTCAAGGTCTTTGTGAGCATTTTTTAGACTGGCTAATTCTTTAGCTAATTCTGGCGTGTCTAATTTGAGATTTTCAAGTTCAGCTGAAAGACCGTTCACTCTGTCTGTTAGAGCTTTATTATCAGAGAGGTTTGTAAGATAGATTTTATTCTGATCTTCATATTTGCCATTGAGTAAAGCCAGTTCGCTTTTCAACTTGTTAAGACAGTTTTGTGGAATGGTTTCAGCATCGCAGATGGCGACAACTGGACCTTTTGTAGGATCTTTTGTTGGATCATCTGTTTTCGGTTTGCCTGGGATTACGCGAAGGGTTGCGTGAAATTTTCGGCCATACCCGCCAATGAGCTTATATTTATCCATGCCATTAATGATACGGCGGGCGCCGCCCCAATTGGTGGTGCTGGCGTTAAAATATTTTGAAAGCCTTTTGCCCGTGAATATACCTTTGATCATGCCTTCAGACATGATGGCAACTGAAGTGTCAGCATCGAGGGCGAGATCAGGGTTTACATAGACTTTGTCTTTAAGGCCTAGTTCTTTACCCATGCGCTTATAGTTAAAAGCCCAGGTGAGCTGAACGTGACCACGGCCGAAATATGATTTTCCTGTTTTCTTGTCAATTGCGGCGTAGTTGCGCTTTATGCGGCCGCGTCTGTATAGGCGTGTTACGCAATTAATTGAGGCTTGGTCCGTTTTGCCATAGCACTCTCGCACAGCTTTAATTTGACGGCCTGTTTCGTGGTATGTGGTGGCAAGAATGTATGCTAGCCAACGTAAATCTTTAAGTTGAGGCTGGTTGTCCCAATAGTTGAATAAACGCTCATAGCGGTCGATGAGGTATTTTTCTTTTTCCTTGATCGGATAAAATTGTTTGCGAAATTGTTTGAAAAAGTAAGCGCGATCAATAATTTCAGATTTTTGAACTTTTTTGGCTGCTTGAGCTTGCGCTTTTGTAGGAAACAGAGATGTTCCAAATACAAAAATTAAGCTGAATAAGAGACAAAACAGCATAAAAACGTTCGATTTCTTCAGTCTTTTTTGTGAAGAATTCTTGTTTTTTCTTTTGTTTGAGGAGTTTTGCAACGTCCTTCTTATTGGCTTAGATTGAAAGCCTTGTAAGTTCAGAATGAAGTGAAGATTTTTGAAAGACCCGAATGACATAACTCACATTCCTAAATATATTTAAAAGTTGGCCTAAATTTACTTAATTTTCTTTTTCAAACTATTATCAGTTCCTTGCCCCTAAGTTTTTGTTTTTATTGTCTTTGTTTTTTTGTGACTAAGGAAGTTTGAAAAACCGAAGCAATTTGAAAAAAATTTCGCTTTGTCTGCTTTTTATTCATAGTTAATGCAGAATAGGGAGGTTGGAGGCCTAGGCCAATAGTAAATGAGCAACAGTTTGTTTGTTTTATTTGATTGTGGATTGAGCTTATTGTCTAAAATCTTTGTAGCCTATCCACTATTGATCAGTTAAAAGTCTGGGTTAATGAATGATTTTTATCTGATTTATTTTTGGGACGACTTGTTTAAATGGCTTTGAATATGAATGATCGCGCTTTACGACCGACCAAATCTTTTCAGGATTTGATTTTAACATTACAACTTTATTGGGCTGAGCAGGGGTGTGTGGTTTTACAACCCTTTGATGTTGAGGTAGGCGCTGGTACCTTTCACCCCGCGACCGTTTTGCGGGCGCTTGGGCCAAAGCCATGGAATGCAGCTTATGTGCAACCATCACGGCGCCCAACAGATGGTCGATATGGTGAAAATCCAAACCGTTTGCAGCATTATTATCAGTTTCAGGCTGTGTTAAAGCCGTCACCACCCAACATTCAGGATCTTTATTTAAAGAGCCTTGAGGCGATTGGGATTGATATGTCTTCTCATGACATACGTTTTGTTGAAGATGATTGGGAGAGCCCTACACTTGGCGCTTGGGGACTTGGCTGGGAAGTTTGGTGTGACGGCATGGAAGTGTCGCAATTTACTTATTTTCAGCAGGTTGGTGGATTTGATTGTTCGCCAGTGATGGGCGAGCTTACTTACGGTTTAGAGCGTTTGGCGATGTATTGCCAGGGCGTTGATAATGTTTATGAGCTGAACTTTAATGGTGGTGAAGGGGAAGCCCGTGTCAACTATGGGGATGTGTTTTTGCAAGCTGAGCAAGAATATTCACGTCATAATTTTGAATATGCCAATACAGACAATTTGTTCCAACATTTCAAGGATGCAGCGGCTGAGTGTAATGCACTACTTGAACAAGGTAAGGGCACTGGCACCCACGGCGGGCATGGTTGTGTATTACCGGCATATGACCAATGTATTAAAGCTAGTCATTTATTCAACCTGCTCGATGCGCGCGGTGTCATTTCTGTGACCGAACGGCAATCTTATATTTTGCAGGTGAGAGATTTGTCGAAAGCTTGTTGCACAGCATGGCTTGAAACCGAAGCCGGTGGTGCGGAACCTATCAAGGCTGAGCTGACTGAATAAATTTTCTTTTGCCCGATTATTAGGGGAAGGAATTAGCGCATTTCAAAAACGTTAAACGAAGAAAAAGAGATCTAATATGAGTGATGATTTAAGCCATGAAGGTGTGTTAGATGAAATTCCTGAACCAGGTGTTTTTTCTGGTGTTTGCACCTTACTAGGTGGTTTTCTTGGACTTTTTATTGTTGGCAGCCTTTATTTATACGGCCCGTCTGATGGGCCTGTTGCTAGCTCTCATCTCGGTTTGGTCATTCCTTTAGGTCTTTTGTTTGCGTTTCTCCTGGCTGCTTTTACATTTTTGCTAGGTTGGATTATTGAGACGGTTTGGCCTTTGCTAGGGATGCTTTTATTGGTGACGCTTTTTTTGGTAGCTCCTCTCTCATTTTATTTTGGCTTTGATAATTTAATCGCCGTTATAAATTCTTTATTTTAACTGGTGCAAAATTTTAAACCTCATTCTTATTTTGAACTGATTTATTTATTCTGGATGGCTTATGTCTGAACTATTGCTTGAACTTTTTTCTGAAGAAATTCCCTCCCGCATGCAAAAGAAGGCAGGTGAGGATTTGGCGCGATTGGTGACACAGGGCCTTAAAGAGGCTGGTTTGGATTTTGGTGACGTCACTCATTTTGAAACGCCGCGACGTCTTTGTCTCACAGTTGCAGGTATTCCAGCTAAATCATCAGATGTTCGTGAAGAACGTAAGGGGCCACGAGTTGATGCACCTGAAAAAGCACTGGAAGGGTTTTTGCGCAGCACTGGTTTTACCATTGAAGAATGTGAGATCCATGATGATAAAAAGGGCCAGTTTTATGTGGCCGTGATTGATCGTGAAGGACGCTCAGCTGAAAATATCATTTCTGAAGTTATCACCAATGTGGTTCGTAATTTCCCTTGGCCAAAATCTATGCGCTGGGGATCGAGCCGTTTGCGCTGGGTTCGACCTTTGCATTCGATCCTTTGTGTATATGGCGGGAAACCAATGAAGTTTATGGTTGATGGTGTGGCCGCTGATAATACGACATCTGGTCATCGGTTTTTAGGGGCGGAACAATTTTCAGTTACAGATTTTGCTGATTACAAGGAAAAACTTGAGGCTCATAATGTTATTTTGGACGGGGCTAAACGGGCTGAACTTATTTTGAATGATGCGAAGGCCTTAGCTAAAAAAGAAAAACTGAGCCTGGTTGAAGATGATGGGTTGCTTGCGGAAACAGCAGGGCTTGTTGAATGGCCAGTTGTGTTGATGGGCTCGTTTGACAAAGAATTTTTAGATGTGCCAAGCGAAGTTTTAATCAGCACATTAAAGAGCCATCAGAAATGTTTTTCTGTTCGCAAGGGCGATACTCTCACCAATAAGTTTATTTTGGTCTCTAACCTGGAGACTAAAGATGATGGCAAGCAGATTATTGCAGGTAATGAGCGGGTTATTCGCGCGCGTCTTTCTGATGCGAAATTCTTCTGGGATAATGATTTGGCGCGACCGCTTGATGAGTTGTTGCCGAAGCTCGATGATATTGTCTTTCATGCAAAACTTGGAACGGTTGGCGAGCGTGTGAAGCGGTTAGAGAGTTTGAGTGCTTTGATTGCGAAACAAATTGGGGCTGATGAGGCGCTCTCTAAAGAAGCAGCTAAATATGTGAAAGCTGACTTGGTTTCTGAGACGGTTTATGAAGCTCCGGATATGCAAGGGATAGCTGGTCGCTATTTGGCATTAGCTGAAGGAAAAGACCCGGCGATTGCAGCGGCTATTGAAGAACATTATAAACCACAAGGGCCAACTGATGCTGTGCCAACAGAGCTGGTATCTATGGCTGTGGCGTTGGCTGAAAAAATTGACATTCTTACCGGATTTTGGGCGATTGATGAAAAGCCAACAGGTTCGAAGGATCCGTTTGCTTTGCGCCGAGCTGCTCTTGGTGTCATTCGTATTGTTTTAGAGAACAGTTTAAGGCTGCCTTTAAAAGACGTGTTTAAATCAGCTCGATCTGAATTTGCTGATGATCCGAAATTGCTTGATGACCTTCTCTCATTCTTCGCGGATCGTTTGAAAGTTTATTTGCGCGACCAAGGAGCACGGCATGATCTGATTGATGCTGTGTTCTCACTTGGTGGCCAGGATGATTTATTGATGATTGTAAAACGTGTTGAGGCTTTGTCTGCGTTTTTGGCGACAGATGATGGTGCTAACTTGCTGGCTGGTATTAAACGAGCTGAGAATATTTTGCGCATTGAAGAGAAAAAAGACAAAACAAAATATGCAAGCGATGTAAATGAAGCGCTTTTGAAAATGGCGCAGGAAAAGGCGTTGCACAAGACTGTTGGTGCTGTCTCTAGCCAAGCGACCTCACTGATTGAGGCGGAAGACTTTGAAGGCGCGATGGGTGAACTAGCTAAATTGCGTCGGCCTGTCGATGCTTTCTTTGATGGTGTAATTGTGAATGATGAAGACGCTGATGTTCGTTTGAACCGACTTGCTTTACTTGCGTCAATTCGTGGTGCTGCGCTGGGGATTGCTCGGTTTGGGAAAATTGAAGGGTAGGGGGGAGAGTTTTTCTCTCTCACGGGCGAGGGCAGCGGAGCTGCCGCCCTACAAGGTGCAGCGCAAAGCGCTGACGGCCTCTGGCCTACGTTCTTCGTGCTCAGCAGGTTGTGAAGTTTTTTGTCGATATTTTACAGTTGTTCACCTGCAATCGCGCTTTTTTGCTAACGGGCTATTTCGCTGTTAAGGCGGTGGGCCCTCCGTTGGGCGGCATTTTCTACGATCAGCTTATGCATACTCGCTACGCTCCGTTCGGGCTGATCTTGTGGGCAGGGCTCGGGCCATGTCCTGGCACCTCTTTTGGCACTTCAGTAGCCCACTAGAAACCGCGCAGGCGTCACATCTGCTTCATATGGTGAAGGGTGTGTTTGTGACTTGCAATGTTTTGATGAAAAAACAGAGCTAAAAATTTCAACAGCATCTAACCATTATGCTCTGTCATCCTGTACTTGACACAGGATCCACCTCTCCATATGACGAATATCAATTTTTTTTTCAATTAGAGCCTGGCCCTTGTTCTTTTGCATATTGGAAGTTTGAGCGTGGGAGTTGTTAGCTTTTGGCGCCGTAGCGGTGGAGTTCTGATCCGTTTTCGCTGAGCCAGGCTTTTGCTGTTTTGTAAGTGGGTAAGGTTTGTTCTACCAAAGCCCAGAAATCTGGTCCGTGGTTCATTTCAGCCAAGTGAGCAACCTCATGAGCTGCAACATAATCCAGGACATCAGATGGGGCTAAGATTAAGCGCCATGAGTATGATAAAATTCCGCGTGACGAGCAGGAGCCCCAACGACTGCGCTGGTCTTTGATCATGATTTTATTGTATGAGAGACCAAGATTGTCGCTATGCCATTTTGAGCGTTCTTGTAGGTCTTTTCTTGCTTGGTCAATGAGCCACCTTGTTAGGCGGCGGGGGGCAAAATGCTCAGTGCCGTTTATGTGTATTTCCGGCATGTGTATTTCTGGTATTGTGTTTTCTTTTTCTTGTGTTTCTAAAGTTTCAAATTCTGTATTTGTTTCTTGATTTTCTATCCAGATGACGCCTTTGCCGCGGGACTGGCCTGCGAAGATGAGTTTATGATCCGCACCTCTTAAGGGGATGATGCTCTCATGTTTGAAAGGGGCAGCCTCGGGAAGTTTTTCAAATTGTTCGAATAACCAATTGCGATGATTTTCAAGAAAAGAAATTGTTTCTTTATCTGAACAATAGGGAGGTACTGTCACAATTGCTGAGCGGTCTGTTGAGCTGACGCGCAAAGTTAAGCGGCGCGCTTTCGGGTGACGGCGGAATTTAATTGGGATGTCGCAATTTTCTAAAGCAATTTCTTCTCCATGCTGGAGCATACTCTTTTTACTAATATTTAGGCGTGCTGCCCACCGCATGAAATTGCCTCTTCTTAAATTAAAAATTGATTGTTATTATTGTTTTTTAAGATTGGATTGACGATCTTGGTTGTAATGCCGCGACGTTAATTTTTACAGCCGAATCATTAAACACAATCATGATATTTGTTAGTTAATTTTTAAAGTACTAATTTGTGTTTCTTAAATGCAACTCACAGATAAACGCAATTATTGGGCCTTGCTTGCTTTTTAAATTGTTTTTTCGTTTGCTTATTTAACGTGTTTATCGATCGCAACTGCCATGTCTTTTGCTGTGTTGTTAAATCTGAAATAACGAATGAATTTTCCGTCTGGTCCGATTAAAAATGTTTGGGGTGAGTGATCCATTAAATAATCGGTGCCTTTGATGTTTTTGGATGGCTTGCCATTTTCATCAACTTTTACGCCATAAACTTTGTATGCTTTTTTTACTTTGGTAATCTCTTCAACAGTACCGGTTAAACCAGTTAAACGGGGATGAAAATTAGAGACGTAGCTGGCCAATTGCTTAGGCGTGTCACGTTCAGGGTCAATGGTAATGAAAATTGGTTGAACTTTTTCACTTTTTGGTTTGGCCATGTCGATTGCGTTTGCCATTTTCTGTAAATCAGTTGGGCAGATGTCTGGGCAGAAACTATAGCCAAAATAAATCAGCATATATTTGCCTTTAAAATCTTTGTCAGTTTTGGCAACGCCTTTATGATTAACTAAATTGAAGGGACCGCCAATGAGTGCTTTAGCACTACCTTCTATCTGAGTTTTAGGTTGTTGATGTTCTAGTGCATAAAGCCAAATGGCAACGAGCGCTCCAAAACAGAAGCAGCAAAGAATGATAAACACTTGATTGAGGCGCATGGTTTTTCACCTGTATTTGTTTCTTATGTTCCACTATGAATTTCTCTTTTGAGTTTCAATTGGAACTTTAATTTCTTGACCTTTTTAGGCTCTCGGACATTAAGCGGGCAATGGTTAAAAGGTCAAGCATTTCTGATGATAATTTTGATCAAATTGGTGTGACGATATTTAGCAGTGAATTGTAGTGTGATTTCGATTTTTAAAAGGCATGATTAAGACTGGTTATCTTTATTTTATGATTAAGGTTGTCAGTTGTGCGAAATTCCTTAATGTCTTTTTATATGGAACAGAGAGACTATATAAACCGATCACATTTGCGCCTTAGAACAATTGTGCGGTTGCGTTGGATTGCAATTGTTGGGCAATTTGCTGCTGTATTGCTTGTGTTTTATTGGCTGAAGTTTGAATTTCCACTTTCGCTTACCATTTTTGTTATTTGTCTTTCTGTTTGTATCAATGTAGTGCTGAGTGCGATGGTGAACGACATTAAGGTGATTGGTAATCAGTTTGGCACATGGATGCTTGGCTTTGATATTATTCAACTCTCAGTGCTTTTATATTTAACTGGAGGCATTTTAAATCCGTTTGCATCTCTTCTTGTTGCTCCCATTGCTATTTCAGCGGCGTCTTTGCGTACGCAATCGACATTAATACTCTCTATTTTAGCTATAACTTCAGCTAGTATCATTAGCTTTGTTTACTTACCTCTTCCCTGGGAAACCATTGGGGGGCTTGAATTCCCTGTTGCTTATCGGATGGGGAACTGGATTTCTCTTCTTTGCGCTATGATATTTATTGGCTTTTTTGCTTGGCGGATTGCGAATGAAAGCCGGGTCATGTCAGCGGCTCTAGCAGCTACTGAAGCTACTTTAGCGCGGGAGCAAAAATTATCAGCAATTGATGGGTTAGCTGCTGCTGCTGCCCATGGCCTTGGGACGCCGCTTTCTACCATTTGTCTTGTGGCAAAAGAGTTAGAGCGGGAGATGACTGAAGAGAGCCATATCAAAGAAGATGTGAAGCTTATACGAAAGCAAGCTGTTAGATGCCGTGAAATTCTTCAATCTTTAACGGATGAAGGAATGGATGCCGATATGTTGGTTGCGAGCTCTTCAATTGGTGATGTTATTGAGGAAGTGGCGCAACCATTAAAGGCTCTAAAAGCGAATATTCTTGTCAAGAAATTTCCGAAAGAGGGCACTGTAGCTCCTTTTGATAAAGAACCGTTGTTATATCGCAACCCGGGGATGATATATGCGCTGGGTAATATTGTTGAGAACGCTGTTGAATTTTCTAAGACAAAAGTTGTGATTTCAATCGAATGGTCTGAGACCAAAGTAAAATTGAGCATTATTGATGATGGTCCTGGGTTTTCACCTGAGATGATGAAAATCTTAGGTGAACCATTTGTTTCATCTCGCTCGATTGCGCGTGGTGAAGTTGAAGACCATCAAAGTGGCATGGGGCTTGGTTTTTTCATTTCAAAGACGTTGTTAGAGCGGTCTGGGGCCGTTATGCGTTTTGGTAATGTAAAGCATGATTTGGTTAAAGGGGCGATTGCGGGGGCTTATGTAAAGTTAGATTGGCCTCGGAATGTACTCGATACAAGCATTGAGAAAGACTGAAGTTTCAATTTTTGTCGTGAAATGTTCTGTGATTTTTGTGCTTTTAAATTTTTCCCTGTTTCACTTTCTCTGTTCTATTGTGGCTCTAGGTCCCTGCGACAAATTAGGCCTGTTTTTCTATTTTACTTCACTTTTCTGACTTTAAAGACTAAAGTCTAACTTAGAGTTATTCTATTCTGAGTGTTGGCTTTTTTTGCCTGGCTTGATTAGGTGTTTTCAATTCTTTAAACTTAATAGATTGGGGAGATCTTTTATGGTTATGGAAGCGATAGACTGGTCAGTTTATGAAGATCGGTCGATGTTGGTTGTTGAAGACGATCAATCATTTTTAAATCGTTTATCTCGTGCGTTAGAATCGCGTGGGTTTGACGTTCAAACTGCAGATAATGTTGATGATGGCATTGCTATTATTCGCCGTTCTCCGCCAGCGTTTGCTGTTGTTGATATGCGTCTAAATGGTGGCAATGGATTGCAAGTGCTTGAAGTGTTGTCTGAAGCTCGGCCGGGTGCTCGCTCTGTGGTTCTTACAGGGTATGGAAATTTGGCAACTGCTGTTACTGCTGTGAAACTTGGTGCGATTGATTATTTAGCGAAACCAGCTGACGCAGATGATGTTGTCGCAGCGTTAATGGCGACAGGTGAAAAGGCTGCGCCACCTGAGAACCCGATGTCTGCTGACCGTGTGCGCTGGGAGCACATACAGCGGGTTTATGAATTGTGCAATCGCAATGTATCTGAGACCGCGCGGCGCTTGAACATGCATCGTAGAACCCTGCAACGTATTTTGGCGAAGCGTGCACCGCGGTAGAGTTTTCTCTCACGGTTATTATTTTTTAGTGGGGCTTCAGGTTACCCTTATTAAGGGGCCTTCAGCTGCCATTTATTTGCTTCAGATGCTGACTAAGCATTCGCAAGAAGCAATCGCGTATTTTCTAAAATTGATACCACTCTCAAGAAGAGCGCTCGAACGTTTTACTCACAACAAATTTATGAACAACAGCAAGCTTTTTTAAGTTTGCTGTTTTTTTTTTGCTTAATGTATAATTTTTGGGGGTAACTGGTGCAAAACAGGACATAGTTATAGTCATATTTTACTGGGGGACTAGCAATCTTTAATTATCTTGTCATTGTCTAATGGTGTATAAAAACTAATTTTTAGGCCATGCTTCTGATGTGAGAGGCGTTGGTTTGTTTCTTAAATTACAAGATTAAAAGAGCGTTTAAATGATCTTTAAGCCCTATATATGAGAGCTGATAGATTTTTTAACGTATCCGGAGGGGTCATATGTTTGGATTTCGCAACAGCCGTGAAACACTTGGTAAAAAATCACGTGGGAAAAAATCTGGGCAGTCAAGTGACACTATTGAGGTTGCTGGTCTTAGAAATGCTTCAAATCCAGGGAAGTTGGGATTTTTAACAACCAAAGAACTTGAGCCATATTCAGGATTAATTGGGCAAGATCGCGGGCTTGAAGCCGTTGCGCTTGGTGTTGATATCCGCACAGATAATTTTAACATATTTGCTGCTGGCGGTCTTGGAGTTGGCAAGTTAACGGCCATTACTAAACTTCTTAAAGAGGCGTTGCCTTCTTGGGAGGCTCCTTCAGATTGGGTATATGTCAATAATTTTGAAAATAGCTATCAACCTCTTGCCATAGAATTATCTGCTGGGCAGGGAGTAGAGTTTCGTAACTTAGTAATCCAGTCAATTGATGAATTGCGGGTTGGTTTGTCTGCCATGTTCCACTCAGATGAGTATATCACCCGGCGCCGTGCTATTGATTTGGCTTTTGAGAGTAATCAAGAAGATGCCATTGATAATTTGATTGAGCATGCTCGCTCAAAAAATGTTGGAATTTTAAGAACGCCTTCCGGGTTTACTATGGTGCCTTTGGAAGATGGGGAAGCAATCGAGCCGGAAGAGTTTCAAGCAAAACCGGTTGGTGAGCGCCGTGTTGTTGAGGCTAAGATTGAAGCGCTTGAGCGCCAATTGGCTGAGCTATTTCAAAGTTTTCCTTTGCAGCAAAAAGAACGTGCTGAAAAGCTGATGAAGCTCAATGCTGATATGGCTAAGAATGTTGTCTCCGCTGCATTGCTTGGTGTTCGCAATTCATTTAAAAAAATTGAAAAAATTAAGAGCTATTTGGACGCTGTTGAGGTTGATCTTATTCGTCACATTGGTTTGTTCGTTGATGAAGAGAGCGATAGTGTTTTGGTGAAGGGGCATGTTGAAACTGAGGATGACCCTAAATATTCCCGCTACATGGTCAATGTATTGGTCAGCCATAAACGCAGTGAGCTGAATGGTGGGCCGCTTATTAAAGAGGGAAACCCGACTTTAAGTAATTTGGTTGGCCGGGTTGAAACTGTGACCGGAGCTGGAAATGGTCATGGCGCTGATTTTAATATGATAAAAGCTGGTGCTTTGCACAAAGCTAATGGCGGTGTTTTACTGATTGATGCGGCAAAGTTGTTGCAAAATAATTTTGCCTGGGAAGGGTTTAAGCAGGCTCTGATAGATAAAGAAATTCGGGTGCAATCTCCCATTGATGATGGGTCTGTTTTGAAACCGGTATCTTTAATGCCTGAAGCTATTCCATTGAATGTAAAAGTCATTCTATTTGGTGAACGTGAAATTTATTATCGTCTGAAAGAAATTGACCCTGAATTTGCCAATATCTTTAAGATCCAAGCTGAATTTGAAGATCGTATTGATCGAACAGATGAAGTTGAGATGCAATATGCTCAAATTATTACAGGGATTACAGGTAAGAAAAACTTAAAGCCTCTGGATGCTGTTGCTGTTGGACGGTTGATTGAAGAAAGTTCCAGACAAGCGGGCGACGGAGAGAAATTATATATTAATTTTGTCCAGTTGCAGGATATTTTAATTGAGGCGGATTATCTCTCTTCTAAAGATGAGCGGAAAACAACAGCGCATTCTGACATTAAGATGGCACTTCGTAAGCGTGAGAGACGGGCTTCTCTTGTGAAAGAACGCCACCGCGAGAGCATCATGCGTGATTTGCAGATGATTGAAACAGATGGGGCTGTTATTGGTCAAATTAATGGTTTGAGTGTTTTACAACATGGTGATTATGCTTTTGGCCGGCCGAATAAAATTACAGCACGGGTACGTATGGGAGCTGGACGGGTTGTCGATATTGAGCGTGAAGTTGAATTAGGCGGTCCTTTGCATTCAAAAGGAGTTATGATCCTTTGGGGGTATTTAGCAGGTACATACGCTCAGACTGTACCACTTGCTTTGAGTGCAAGTTTGGTTTTCGAGCAATCATATGGCGGCATTGATGGTGATAGTGCCTCGGCTGCTGAATTATTTGCGCTTTTGTCAGCGCTTTCTCAAGTGCCAATTCGTCAGGGAATTGCAGTTACCGGATCTGTTAATCAGCAGGGCGGTGTCCAGGCAATTGGTGGTGTGAATGAAAAGATTGAAGGTTATTTTGATCTTTGTTCTGAGCGTGGTTTAACTGGCGGACAAGGTGTGATTATTCCTCATGCAAACCGGGTACATCTGATGCTACGCGAAGATGTTGTTGCGGCTTGTGGGCGCGGGGAGTTTTATGTTTGGTCTATTGAGCATATTGATGAAGGATTGGAGATTTTAACAGGCGTGAAAGCCGGCTCACGTTCTCGCAAAGGTGTGTTTGAAAGTGGATCATTAAATCGGGGCGTTGAAGCGCGCTTAACTGATTTTGCTCATATGCGCCGTTCATTTGGCGATAGCCCAGTTGGCTGATGCGTTAACCTTTTGTTAATCTATTCTTTTGTTATTTCTCAACTTTTTTGTGTAAGTGGATGTTATTGAACGTTAAAATTGATCTTACCGCTGATTTTTTCATTTGGTAGAGTTGTTGATTATATGTTTCAATTATAAACTGATTTTCAGAAATGATCTTTTTGTTGATTATTTATCTTCTTAGTTTTGTCACGAATCATTTAGGGTTTTCTTGTTTTGTTGTGCTTTAGACGCCTCTTTTGGGCGGGCCTTTAGGTTTTCCACCAGAAACCGGCCTTAAGCATCCGCATTATTTAGTAGTGCTTCAGATGCCCACAAAGCATCCGCACTATGAGGAGACGAATGAATGGCTGAACAGATAATATTAAAGCTTGGTGGGCGTTGCCCAAACAAAGCTGCGCTTTCTGTCGGGTTTCAAATGGCAAAAGGCGCAAGCCTACCTATTCGTGCTCTTTATCTTGAGAATGAACAGCTTTTTAAGGCGTCTCGTTTTTCTTTTTCCAAAGAAGTTGGTTTTTGTGGTTCTCGGCGTGGCTTTGAACTTCATGAATTAAAAAAGGAAAATAAAATTGCGATGCGTGCACTTGAGCGTGAAGTGCGCCGGCGGTCTTTGGCTGCTCGCATTGATTCTGATTTCTTGACGATAACTGAAAATGTTAATGCACAATTTCACTCATATTGCGATCGTGAGAATATCATTGTAATGGGAGAGCATTTATCTGCTCGCCAGCTTACTCGTGATTATATGCAACTAAAAGAGAGCAATTGCAGGGGTGGCGTTTTAATGGCTGGTCCTCGGGCTAGTGCTGGATCTGGCCCTCTTGTTATTCTTGTGCATTCATATGATGCTTGGAATGACGGGCTTAATATGCTCCGAGATTATTTGCAGACATTTGAGCAATCCGTTGTTCTCTTGTGTATTGGCGATGTCATTGAGCGCGAAGAAGAACTTCGCAACGACCTTGAAGCGGATTTTTTTGGTGACTTGGTGGTTTATGGCATGAAGCGTATGGATCAATCTCGTTTGTTATGGGAAATAGGTCATTTGAAAACAGGTTTGCTTTATTTACTGCCTGACTGCCCATTGGCCGCTGAAAAAGATGGATTTGAGGTTTTATTGAATTTGTTTCGATGTCCTCTTCTTGTTTCTTTGTAAATTGTTCTTCTCAATCTTCAGATATGGTCTGTCTTGCCTTTTTGTCATTTCTAGAGCTGCATTCTAATAAATTCATGAAATGCTTTCCTTTTGTCTTACTGGCGTTTTTTTATTCTTTTTAGTTACGCTTCAGTTGCCCACCAGCAACCGCGCTAGCGTAAAGCCTTCCGGACGCTTTGCAGGGCCATATGGGAGCACTGTACTGAGCACTTCCTTATTCATAATGTAGTGTTGGAGAGCTGGATTTCTACATTCTGGTCAATATCGCTTTTTGCTGATAGTAAAAACACTCAAGAATAATCAAAAAAAGACTTTAAATTGATTTTCCTATTGAGGAGTGAAGATGACCGGTGGCTCTTATTGCCCAAAGTGGCGTGCAGTATGTTTGACGCTTTTTCCTGAACTTTTTCCTGGGCCGCTAGGGGCGAGTGTGACTGGCACTGCGCTTGAGAAAGGTTTGTGGGGCTTGGATGTTCTAAATTTTCGGGATTTTGCAAGTGATAAACATCGCTCGGTTGATGATACGCCTGCTGGTGGTGGCCCAGGTATGGTTCTCAGGCCAGATATTGCAGCGAAGGCCATTGATGCAGCTGTAGAGATATCTCCAACAGCGCGCCGTATTTACCTCTCTCCTCGGGGGCGCCCTTTTGATCAAAATTTAGCACGAGAGTTTGCCTCTAGTGATGGTTTGATATTGGTTTGTGGACGTTTTGAGGGGCTTGATGAACGGGTTATAACGTCTCGGAACCTAGAGGAAGTTTCCATTGGCGATTTTGTTATGACTGGTGGTGAGATGGCAGCTTTTTGTTTGCTGGATGCGGTTGTTCGTTTGAAAGACGGGGTTTTGGGGGCTCAATCAAGTTTGGATAATGAGAGTTTTGAAGGTGGCATGCTTGAGCATCCGCATTATACGCGGCCACGTGACTTTGAAGGGGAGCTCATTCCTGATGTTTTGCTCAGCGGTGATCATGGAAAAATTGAGAAGTGGCGGAATGAACAATCATTAAAGCTTACAAAAGAGCGCCGGCCCGATTTGCTGAAGGATCTATGAATTAGAGGTTAATTTTACTTACTATTACGGCCTAACATTGGATTGTTTTTTTCCAGATGGCGATGGTGCAGGATAAGAGAAACAACATTTCTAAACTCAGTGTAACTAAATAACTTGTTTCAGCTTTGAAAAATATTGAGCCTGCGTTTAAAGAAATAACCAAGGCTGTAGCAAATGCTAGGATGGATATTAAGATTGCTAAGGGCAGTAATCTTTTGCAAAGAGAATTTGAAGTTAAATATGAGGGTGGCGTTCTAATAATATTTGAGTTTGTTTGCTGCGCTTGAATTTTTTGCTCTTGATTTTCTGTCATCATTTTCAAACTCTTTTGTTTTGGCTGCTCAATTGATCGTACTTTTGATGATTTAAAGTGTTTATCATAGAAGAATTGAACTTCATTTAATTTGATCGAATGAAACTGATTAAAATTTTAAATATTCTTTTTGTCTGTTCTCCCCCCCCTAATTGGTCTAATTTTTTGGTAAAATGTCTATATTTTGGGATATTGAACCCATCTCAGCTAATGGCAGGGTTGATTTTGTTTCTGAAAGATGTCAGGAAATTGCTTTGTCTATGAGTGAGTAGGCTTGGTGAGCGTCTAATTTCGTATACCAAGTGCCTGTATATCTTTGCGGGAGAGGGGTTCACTCATTTCAAGATGATTTGTCTTTTACAACTGGTTTAGTGCCTGTTTGGCGCTGGGTTTGGTTTGTGGTTGAAATATATTTCGAATGCGAATTAGAGGATTAGTTAATGACTACCAAAGATCTTTATGAAGTCGGGGAAATCCCACCGCTTGGTCATGTGCCAGAAAAAATGTATGCTTGGGCAATCCGGCGTGAACGTGAAGGTAAGCCTGATCAGGCTATGCAAGTAGAGGCCTTGCCGATTTGGGATCTTGGGCCGAAAGATGTGCTTGTTTTTAACATGGCGGCAGGTGTGAACTATAATGGCGTTTGGGCGTCACTTGGTGAGCCTGTTTCAGTTTTTGACGTACATAAAGTGCCTTACCATGTTGCTGGTTCTGATGCTTCTGGTATTGTTTGGGCAGTTGGTAAAGATGTTACCAACTGGAAAGTTGGCGATGAAGTTGTTGTTCACTGTAATATGACAGGCGGCGATGACGAGGAATGCAATGGTGGTGATCCAATGTATTCTACTTCTCAAAAGATTTGGGGTTATGAAACTCCTGAAGGTTCATTTGCTCAATTTTCTCGTGTTCAAGCTCAACAATTGATGGCTCGTCCTCAGCACTTAACTTGGGAAGAGAGCGCTTGTTATACGCTGACTTTGGCAACCGCTTATCGGATGCTGTTTGGTCATATGCCTCACGAAGTAAAGCCTGGTCAAAATGTTCTTGTTTGGGGTGCTTCTGGTGGTCTTGGTGTTTTTGCTGTTCAGTTGATTAAAGCGGCTGGTGCTAATGCTATTGGCGTTATCTCCGATGAATCTAAACGTGATTTCGTTATGAGCCTTGGTGCTAAAGGCGTGATCAATCGTAAAGATTTTAATTGTTGGGGCCAATTGCCAACAGTGAATAGCGATGAATATGGCAAATGGTTCAGTGAAGTTCGCAAATTTGGTAAAGCGATTTGGGAAATCACTGGTAAAGGCGTGAATGTAGACATGGTGTTTGAACACCCAGGAGAGGCCACATTCCCTGCATCGACTTTTGTTGTTAAACGCGGTGGTATGGTTGTGTTTTGTGCTGGTACGTCTGGCTTTAACCTGACTATGGATGCTCGTTATGTTTGGATGCACCAAAAACGTATTCAGGGTTCACACTTTGCTCATTTGAAACAAGCTGCTAGCGCTAACCGTTTGGTTATTGAAGGCTTGGTTAAGCCTTGTATGTCTGAAGTTTTTGAATGGGATCGTATTCCTGAAGCTCACATGCAGATGTTATCTAACCAGCATGCTCCTGGTAATATGTCTTGTCTTGTTGGCGCTAAGCGTGCTGGCATGAAGACTTTGGAAGAAGCGCGTAACGCTTAAACTGTGCGTTTTAGAAAAATTTAAAAAAAGGAGTGCAATTAATTTGTGCTCCTTTTTTTTCTCTCACGGCTATTTCAAGCACTGAAGGTGCTTGAGCCTCCGAGGGGCGGCGCTTGCGCCGGGCTGCTTTGCAGCTATGTCCCACAGCCCGAAGTGGGCTGAGCTCCTTCTTCGGGAAGATAGATTTCCTCTCTCACTTGGGCTGTTCTGTTGCTGAAGCAGCAAGGACTCCGAGGGGTGGCACTTTCTTGGTCATTTTTTCTTTAAATTTTTGTATTTATTTGTTTGGAAAAGTTATCTCTGCTCTTTTCTATTAAAATAGGGTAAGAAACTTTCATTTTGCCATGATATCATCATTAAAATGGCATTATTATTTAGAAGCCGTACTTATTTTGTCAATAATTTGAGTTTAAGGTGCGGCATAGATAATGAAATAATTGATGGTACTTCGCCATTCTTTATATTTTGAGTAAAGGGACATCAGCTCATGAGCTCTTCAGATGATCAGATCATTCAATCTGTCGATGGTATTATATCAGCAGTTGAAAAATTGGTTGGAGACATTCGAGTTGCCCCTGATATCGAAACAGAAGCGAAAAATTTTGCATTGAACAAAGTTGGGGGTGTTGTCAAAGACCTTGATCTGATTAATCGTGCGCTATTTTTAAATGACTATCCGCCTGCCTCTGTTACTCCTGACACCTCTGTTACCCCTGTCGCTTCTCTAGATTTAAATGAAAATAGTGAAGCTGCGCGAACGGCAGTTATTGCTGAAACTGATGATACTATTAATGATATGTTGTCGTCTTGGTCTCAACCAGTATCTCAATCAGTATCTGGACCGGTATCTCAGTCTGTTGTGAGTGAGGCTGATGCAGGTGTTAGTTCACATGAACAACAACCAGCTAAAAAACCTCGTATTGTTGTTAGCCCGGTTACACGGACTGTTCCTGAAACAACTCTAGAAACAGATGCTGCTGAGCATGTTGAAGCTGGTGAGAGCCAAGAAGAGCAGGACTTTAAAGTTGCTTCTTCTTTTGAAGAAAGCTTGATATCATCGCTTTCTCATTCGGAGACATCATTAGTTGGAGAAAAAGACCCTGTTGGAGCTCATTCTATTGAGGTAGATGATGAAGCAAAAGACAAGTTAGAAGAACAACTCAATGACGAGGAACTGACTTTAAAAACAGACACTCATGACACTGAAGTTTTAGAGACAGATGAAGTAGATCAGGCTGATACTTCTTTAGAAGCTGCTTCTGTTAAAAAAGAAAAAATAGCAGCTGATGATTTAACTCTCATACAGGGCATTGATGAAGGTGTATCTGAGTTGCTGTCTCAACATGGCATATATTCATTTCTCGATATTGTTGAATTTAGAGAAGCTGACATGCTGCGTCTATCTGAAGAATTATCTGATCCTTGCAGAGTTTCTAGAGAAAACTGGATTGAGCAAGCAACATTATTAGCGAAAAATATTTCGACTTATTATGCTCAAAAAAACAACGATGAGGTTTCCTTTGACCGTCTTAATCTGAATAAGTTTTACTCAATTCATCCTGAAGTCATTGCAGAGCAGAGCGGAACCCCGGATCTAGAACCGTGTGCTTTTAACACTGATGAGCAACAAGAGATTGTAGGCGGTGTTGAAGAAGAGGTGCTTTCAGACGAATTCTATGAAGACGCCAACCTTTATGAAGATACCGACGAGGGTGAAGCTGATTTGGTAGAGGCATCGGTTGAACTTGTGGATAATTCTGCAGAAGTTCAAGAATTTACGGATGCTTTGCTTGCTAAAAAGCTAGCACTCGAAGCTGAACTTGCCTCTCTTACGGCCCAAATGGTGCAAAAATCAGAGGATAATGAAAGTCTTGAAGCTGACGTCCCATTTTTAGAGCATGATGAAGTTGAGATTGATGCTGAGACTTTAACATCTCCTGTTGTTGAAGTTTTAACACATGAAGACGGGCAAAACGAACTAGTGGATGCGTCTGATATTCATGATGGTGAAGAGGCTTCTAATTTTGCTTCTGATAATGATTTGGGTGATGGGCCAATTTGGCACGAGGAAGTTTCAACCGGTAAAGATTATGTGCCTCCTGTTGTTGAAGATGATTTTGAAACACAAACAGATGGTCAAGATTATGATGCATCTGGAGCTCCTTTTGCTCAATCGCAACAAGATGTAACTCAGCCTCAATTTTCTGAGCAACAGGCATCTCTCAGACAGAAATCTGAAGATCATTTTTCTCAGGATGAGTCTCTTTCAAATCTGCCTCCTTTGGATAATGTTGTTGAGGAAAGCGTTCCTTTCTTAAATTCTCAAGAAGGTAAGAATTATATTGAGCCACAAGGTTTCCCACTGGAGACAACTCTGTTCGCACCTGGTGATGAGTATGAAGAGCAATCACCTCTAGATGAGGAGACTTATACTTATAGCGTTGATCAACTTTCAGATCATGTTCCGATGTCCCATCTGGATGAAATGAGTGATTTTCATCCAGGTGATAAGATGGAGGAGGGCTCTGTTCCATTAAACCAGGCTGAATATATGGATGATATCTCTGTTCCAAGAGATACCATGGTGGCTGGCGGACCTTCTATTAGAGCTGACCAGGGGCTTGGTGATCCTCGTTTTATGGAAAGATCACTCTCTCCATCAGATATGCCTCCATCAGATATGCGCTCGGCTGGTTTTAAGAACGATGAAATCAATGAAAATGGACATTCAGTGCGAGTAGACCAGGCAAATCAGGTAGGGCAGGATGTTTTTGCACCTAGATTACAAGCTGGTGAAACGGTTTCTGATAAAATTCCTGAAATAAAAGAAAAAATTGGTAACGACCGAACGTTGGGGCAATATCTTGCTTCTAAGTCGCAAGGTGAGCTAACCGAGGCTTCTGATCGTGAGAGAGAAGATCAAGCTTTTAATCAAGTTCCTGTCCAAAATATAGAGCAAACTTATAGTGAAGAGCACTCTAACTTTTCTCCTCCTTTGCCTCCGCAAAATGAGGGATATAATGAGTTTAGTCGACAAGATATGTCGATTAGTTTGCCACCTTCACCTCCTGTAGCACCGCAAATTAATATGGCTGATATGGGGCGCCCGGTGATGCCTCCTTCAAATATACCTCATCCTCCGGCGCCCCCGATAGCGAATGGGATCCGAGTTCCACCGGTTGTTTCAAGAGAGATGCAGGGTATTGTACCTCCTGAAATGAGGCTGGGTGAAACTTTAGCCGAACCTCAACAAGGTCGCTCTCATGTACCACCTTTTGTGGATGGCCCTGAGACACGCTCTATGCCTCCACTTCCACCTCAAGGGATGCCTCCTCAATCTCCTCCATCACAAGTTGAGGGGCCGACACCACCTCCTTTTACTGACATGCCTTCACCTGTGAGTGAGGGGCAAGCTTATGCTGATACACAGCGCATTATAGCTGCAAAAAGACAGGCGGATGTTGAAAAGGCCAGGAATAGATCTGATATACAAAATGGTCAGGCTTATACAGATACTCAACAATTGATGGATAATGGGGTTCCTTTTGAGCCTCAACAAAATGCAGGGCGTTTATCAGGCCCTAATGATATTCCTCCTCTACCGCCAGAGGCTGTAAAGGCCGCGTCTGCCTATCCAAAGGGGGCGCATAATCCTGAACTACATTATCGTGGGCACAAACCACAACAATTTTCTGAAGAGGGCCTACCCCCGCTAGATACGAATGCTGGCCATTTTGCTAATGGGAATGGTGGGAGGAATGGCAACCAAAAGAATGATGCCCCGACCGGTTTTAAAGCAAAGGCAAAGCAATTGGCTGAAAGTTTGCAAAGGTCTTTCGTTGATAAAGAGTGAGCCTTTCGTTGATAAAGAGTAGTTCTTGACCGCTAAATTGGGATGTTTAGAAAAATTTAGCTCTAAATTGGTCTGATATTGGCCTTTTTGCGTATTATTTTTTATAATGGCTTGTTGCAAGTTGCCTCTCCCTCGCTGTATAAATGTGCGTATTATTACTTATGGGTGGTTTTCCTTGCTGCATAGCTAGCTTTTAAGGGCATTCCCTTTTTTATTTCAAACTCATTTTGGAGAGATTTATGAACCTTGCGGTTGATGTTGCACCAATGGCTGAAAATGGCTTAATTCCCAATTTACTGGATCACCTTAATGCAGGGGTGACTTTGGCTGAAGAGCTGACAACAAAAGCAAAAGCGAATGTGCTTGCGACTGTTGTGGGCGATAATGGCAAGATTGATGCCGCAAAGTTTGATAGTGCTCAACATGAAGGGCATGGCCTTTCCTGGTTTGCGACTTATGCGGAAAGCTTGAAACAACTGCAAGATTATGCTGTTCGCATGAAGGAAGAAGATCGCCTTGGTGAGTTAGAGACTTTCATTGTTCAAATCGGTTTTGGTGAATATCTTGCTCAAATGCTTGGCGGCATTCCTATGAGCCAAACAGAGATGGTGCGCCCGCTTGATTTAGGTTTGACACCTGAAGATTTAGCAGGATTTGATAATCCATCTGTTCAGCTATTGATGCGCTCTGGTAATAACCCAACTGCTCGGAAATCAGTGATTGAGCTTATGCTGAAAACTGAAGGCAGCGCGACCTTTGGTGACACTGGTCTTGATGAGACTTATGAAGCGATGCGTGATGAAATGCGCCGTTTTGCTGAGGCTGAAGTTGTGCCGCATGCGCATGAGTGGCATTTGGCAAACGAATATGTGCCAATGGAAATCTTGGACAAGATGGCTGAGCTTGGTGTGTTTGGCCTGACCATTCCAGAAGAGTTTGGCGGACTTGGGCTTGGCAAAGAATCTATGGTTGTTGTGTCTGAGGAGCTGTCACGCGGTTATATCGGCGTTGGCTCACTTGGCACCCGCTCTGAAATTGCTGCTGAACTTATTCTTTGTGGTGGTACGCAAGAGCAAAAAGAACATTGGTTACCTAAAATCTCAGCAGGTGAAATTTTGCCAACCGCTGTGTTTACTGAACCAAATACAGGCTCTGACTTAGCGTCACTTAAAACGCGCGGTACGCTTGATGGTGACAAATATGTGGTCACAGGCCAGAAAACATGGATCACTCACCCGGTTCGCGCTGATCTGATGACGCTTCTTGTTCGCACTAAGCCTGATGAAAAAGGCTACCGCGGGCTTTCAATGCTTTTAGCTGAAAAACAGCGCGGCTCTGACGAAGATCCGTTCCCGACGCCTGGTATGGATGGCGGCGAGATTGAAGTGCTTGGTTATCGTGGCATGAAGGAATATGAGATTTCTTTCGATGGGTTTGAAGTGCCGAAAGAAAACCTACTTGGCCCTGAAGAAGGCCAGGGCTTTAAACAGCTTATGGAAACATTTGAAGCTGCTCGTATTCAAACAGCTGCTCGTGCCATTGGTGTGGCGCAATGTGCGCTTGAGCTTGGTCTTCGTTATGCAGATGATCGCATGCAGTTTGGTCAATCAATTGTCAACTTCCCGCGGGTTTACAACAAGCTTGTGATGATGGCTGTTGAAATTATGATTGCGCGCCAACTCACTTATTTCTCTGCTCGCCAGAAGGATGAAGAGAAGCGCTGTGACGTAGAGGCTGGTATGGCGAAACTCTTGGGCGCACGTGTTGCCTGGAGCTCAGCTGATAACGCTTTGCAAATCCACGGTGGTAACGGTTTTGCTCTTGAATATCCTGTGTCTCGCGTTCTTTGTGATGCGCGGATTTTGAACATCTTTGAGGGGGCTGCTGAAATTCAAGCACAAGTGATTGCGAGACGAATTTTGACTTCTTAAACTCACGGGGCTATTACGTTGCCTTTGGCAACGGGCCCCTCCGCTGGGCGGCGCTTGCGCCGACGGTGCTTCGCACCTACGTTTTTCGTGCTCGGCAGGTTGAGGGGGGTAATTCTTCGTGTAGAGGGAATTTAGTTTTGTGCGTTGAGGGTTTTAGTTTTTCGTATATTTAGATCTGAATTAGGCCAGCTTTTTGCGGGCCTTTTTTATTGCGCTGGGGTTTGCTTCTCACTCTGTGTCATCCCGGGCTTGACCCGGGATCCATCTCTCCTTTTTCTGGGTGATGTTATGTATTCGGATTTATCGCCTCGGCTGGTTTTGGCATTAGCTATTACTAGCAAATTCTGTGCGTGCCGCTGTGGATCCCGGGGCAAGCCCGGGATGACGGTGGAGGGGGCGGTATGTTTATTTCATCTTGAAGTTATTTCTTATTCCGAGCAGGGTTAAAAAGATTAAAATAGTTGAAAACAGTGTGTGGAAGAGTTCTACCCAGAAGATGGAATTCGGGATTTTTGGGGTTTTGTTGTCATTATATGTGCCATAGAGGCAGGTGTAATCTCTTACGAAGGTGCCGCGTTTGGCTAGGTTTTGCAAAAGGCCGATAGCGCCGTTTTTGGCTGCCACTCGAAATGCTGAGGATCTAATGTTGCAATCTTTCAAGTCAGATTGTTTGCTGATGTGCGTTTTATTTCTCAACTCTGAGAGTTGTTTTTCTTGTTTTGAATTGTGAGCAAACAGGTGAATGTTTGTCATGATGCAAAGTAATATGAATAAGGAGATTAGCGGCCGGACTATTGAGCGGCCATAGTCTGAGAAACAGCCGTAGGCGATATTGCCCCACCAAAACGCGGAGACGAGAGGGCCACGATTCCAACTTCCATCTTTATTTCTCAGCGAGCGGTCAGAGCGGAGTTCGCCAGCCCAGAAGCGTTGTTCGTTTTCATGATCATGGGCTTGGACTGCAAGGCGTTTCAAGGCTTGGTAGCGGGCTTTGATGTCTGGATGAATGAAAGTGGTAATTGAGTTTTTGAAACTACCTGGTGAGACACCATCTTCAATTTTGATGTTATCAAGACGTGGGGCTTCTTTGAAATTGGCTTGGATGAAGTCGGGTACTTCTTTTTCAAATGTAGCTCCTTCTAAGTTAAACGCACTATCAGATTGAATAGCATTTAAGTTAGCATGTTGTTTGAAAACCGCTTTTTTAAATGAGGTGTAACCCTCAAAGAAAGATGTAGTAAAAGAAGCATTTTTTATAAATTTAACTTCATTAAAATCGACCACCTTTTTGAAATTAGCAGAATCAAACATTGATTTTTCAAAGAATTTAGCTTCTTGAAAGTATGTGGTTTCAGTAAATTGAGTGTTTTGGAAATCTGTAATGCCATAAAATTTCACATTTTGGAATTTAGTAAGACCTTCAAAGGTTGCATTGCTAAACGTAGTAATTTCATAAAATTTTGAATTGTTGAATGTTGCTGAGTTTTCAAAAACAGCTTCTTCAAATGTTGTGTTTATAAGGGGGGTGCAAAAAACAGCGTGTTTGTAAAAATAAGCCTTTTTGAAATTTGCATTTATCTTACAAACTTCTCCTTGAAAAGCGACCTCATCATGGAAAGTTGCATTTTCAAAAAATGCCCATTTATTAAATGTAGTATTTGTGAAAAGAGTTAATCCTTTAAATGATGCGTAATCAAAAAAAGCTCGTTGATGAAAAATTGCTCCACTGAAAAAGGCTTCTTGTTTGAATTCAAAATATCTAAATTGGACTTGGCCAGGGAAAATGAAATCATTGAAGTTTGCGGTGTTACTTAGGTTACGACCACTATTGTTTTCTGAAAAAATTGCTTCAGCTTTATTGAACCAATCTTTGGTTATTTGATTAGAAGGTTCACCATCCGCATCAATTTCCCACTCCCCAGCCTCCTCTAACCTTTTCCTCTCCTCAAGCATCTCATTGGCCCATTTGTTCCAGGCTTCGACGCCTTGTTCGTAGAGGGCGAGGGTTTCTTTTCTGTTCATGGGGGGATCCTTTTGGGCGGATGAGTTGAGTGGTTTGATTGCTTCTTGAGCTTAACCATAAGGTTTGTAGTTGGGCAAAGTGTTTTCGAGAAAATTATTTTTATTTGCACATGCTGTGTTACCCACTCGATGTCATCCCGGGCACCGACCCGGGATCCACAGCGGTACGAACGGGGCGAGCTTATAAAAATATAAAACAAGCAATCAGCCAAGGCGATAATTTTCCCCCCAAAACTAGACTAAGTAAAAAGGAAAGATGGATCCCGGGTCAGGCCCGGGATGACGGTAGGGGGCTTAGGGCTAGAGGAATTTATTATGGAAAACCGCTGTTTAGGAGTGTGTGCGGTTTGAAAAATAGTTTTTGTTAAGGGTTTTTCGGGTACGATTCTTTTGATTGATTCGGTTTTGATGGGTGATTTGTGCCTTTTATAAATTGAACCATAACTTTTTTCCTCATGGATTTAACGTCTTGAGATGCGGGGGCTTTTCATGGAAGCGTTTAACAAAGAACAGACCATTGCTGAGATTAAGCTCGCCTTTAAGCGGCTTAAAATGTCTCATATTGTCTCGTTGATGGATAAATATGGCTTGCCGTCTGTTTTAAAAGTTGGCTCATTTCATGAAATTTATCTTCCTAAACGGTTAGATAATGCCTCTATGCATCAGCTTGCTGCTTTAAATGCGTCGCTTCAGTCGCAATATTTAATTGGCGGGACGTTGGATGAAAAATATGGTCTTCAGAAAGAGGAAGACAAATTTAAGCTTTTCATTAGCCATTCTGCTGAGCAGGAAGAAGAAGCTTTGGCCCTTAAAGAACAATTTGCTTATGGTGGGATTGATAGTTTTGTGGCCGGTGATGATATTGAGGCCAACACAGAATTTATGGTTGAGATTGTTACTCAACTAGAAGCCATGGATGGCTTGCTTAGTCTTGTCACAGATCATTCTGTTGAAAGTCCAACTTGCAACCAGGAAGTTGGTTTTGCGCTGGGGGCTGGCAAGCCAGTGATTAGCGTGATGAGTGGTCAGGTGCCACAAGGTTTGGTTGGTGCCATGCAAGCGATTGAGCGTAAAGAAGGCGCTGCTGACAAAGATGTAGCGCTTGATGTGATTGACGCTCTGATGAAAATGCCGCAATGGGGCTCTCGTTTGACGAACCTTTTTGTGCGCCGTTTGGTGAGTTATGAAAGCCCGGCTGATAGTTTCAAGATCATTGGATTTTGCCGCAAGGCGCTTGCCTTTTCGAATAGCCTCACTGCGGGACAGATTTTTGAACTACGTAAAGCTGCACGCGAAAACGATCAAATTGCCCGCTTTGCTTCTGGCCGCGGTCCTGAGCTCATCGAGAGCCTTTGCGTTGATTTCGAAAGCAAGTTAGCGGTTGGTTAGGTTTCTTTTTGCCTCACGGGCGATGAGCACTAGCGTGCTCGCCCTGCGTTGCGCGGCGCAATGCGCCGACGGTGCTTTGGCACCTACGTTTTTCGCTCTCGGCTAATTATAAGTTTAGCAATAATTCTCTCACGTTTGAGCCTACTTTTTAGTGGTGCTTTAGGTTGCCTGCTTGCAACCGCGCTATGCAGCACTAGGTGCCGGGCTACGCTGGCGCTGCGCCATGTCCTGACGCGGAAGTGGCATAACGGCTTCTTTGCATAGTGAGTTTTTATATGTTCGCTTTACATTGCGTGGTGTTATACGCTGGCCATGCAAAAGCACCTACGTTTTTTGTTTGCATCTCATTGTAAATTAAAAAAGGCTCAGTCCTTTTGAGAGGCTGAGCCTTTTATGTGTCGTTAGTTTAAATCGTGTGATTTAGTTGCTGTCGCTTTTTTCTTATTTGGCGTCGCTATCGGGGGTTTTGTTTTTTTTCATTTTCTTTTCATCAGCGTGAGAGCCTCGTTTGTCATCGGCATGTGAACCACGTTTATCTTTGGCATGGGAGCCTCTGTGGTCTTTCTCGTGATTTTTATCCTTGATTGAAACCTTTAGGGCTTCGGTTGAGCCGTCTTTGAATTTCAATAGAAGTTCATATGATGCGCCTGGCTTTAGTTTCTCTTTCATGCCCATCAGCATCACGTGATTGCCAGCTGGTTTAAAGTGCACAGTTTCACCTGGTTTTACTATGATACCGTCTTTTAACTTGCGCATTTTCATGACGCCATCTTCTTTGAGATGCGTGTGAAGTTCGACTCTGTCTGATAGAGCTGAACTGGCGCCAATTAGGTGACGGTCGGTTTTGCTATTGTTTTTTAAGATGAAATAAGCTGCGCCATTTGGGCCGTAATTCGGTTTACCCCATACATGACTGATTGAAAGGTTTGATGCGGTTTCTTTCATTTTTTCATCACCAGCGAAAACAGGTGAACTTAAACAAATTAAAACAGCAAAAAGAGAAGAAAATAAAACTTTCATTTTTGATCTTTCGTAAAAATTTTTATCATTGATAAAAGGCAAAATGCCCACACTGATATAGGAGTTATCTTTTCAATGTGAGCACTTTGTGATTGTAGAGATAAATTATTAGTTACTTAAAAACTTAAAAAGCTTTTTGCCAACCAACTGTCAATGTGTAGTCAGTTTCTAGTTGTACGCCATTTAAGTCTTGATAAATCGGTGCGCCAAACTCAATTGCAAACCGGTGACCTTCAAAACGACCTGATTGGGCGATCATATTAACACCAAGAGCTAAGTCTAAGCGATCACCACCATGATTGTCCGGGTTGGCTGTTTGTATAGGCGCTACGATGTTAGAATCAATGCCATCGATTTCTTCTTGTGTGATGCCTGTTAAACGAAGAGATGTTGAAATCCAAGGCGCCCATTGATACGCAATCCAGCCTGTAAGTTCATGTTTGTCACCAAAGCTGTAACCTTCGTCATTATCTCCTAAGTGGAACCGAGCTTTATATTGCGCACCATAAGAAAAATCACCCATACGACTTTGAACGGTTAGACCTGGTAAGAGATCCCATGTGCCTGTGCCAAGTTGCATTGGATAGGGCAAGCGAAGAGTTGGATTGCCGCCCATAGGAGTTAGAACATCATCACGTCTTGTTATACTAGCAGTTGGGATGCTGAGGCCGCCATTGAAATGGATTTTAGTCGTGCCATCATTATAAAGGCCATAAAGACCGCCGATGTTTAGATCGCCAATGCCGTTTGTGCGTGTTTTGAATTTGCCTAACACATTTGTACCGGCACCACCTTGGTAAGTGATGTGTTCCATTTCTTTTTCAATGACTGAAATCATGGCCATTAATGTAAGATTATCTGTTGGGGCGAACATGGCGCCAATCATGTGCATGTCCATGGTCATTTCCGTTGGGACCACGCGTACTGTTTGTGGTTGACCTGGCGTGCCAAAGAAACGGTTTGGAACTGTTGTCACGATTGTGTCTGTTGAGATGTTATCAGTGCCCTGCTGGTTCCCTTTCATGCCCATGGTCATGAAGCGGTAAGACATCATGAATTCACCTTTTTTATGGAGGTGATCACCCATTACACCGATTGGTGCGTGGCCATCTGCGCGGTGGGTTTTGTGATCTAGCTCATGGCTTTCATCAGCTTTTAGAGGGGCAGAGAAACTTAATGTTGCTGCAAGTGCTAGGGCAAGTGCGCTGTTTGTATTTGTAAATTGAAAAGACATAAAAAACTCCGTTGTAAAACTACAAAAGAGAACACGAAACTCCTCAATCGTATGCTGGCATACTCTAAAGGCGTTCGGTTCTATTAATTTTAGAAAAAAATTGAGATTTTATGCGTGAGCTGGAGGGGCACGCGTTGGCGGCCCTTGAGCAAGGAGTTTTGTTTTAAGAACTTCAGTTACTGTGGGCCGGTAAATTTGATTTAGACCAGCATACATTGCTTCTTCAGATTGAGGAGCGAGAGCTGCCATTGAACAGCTGCTTGCGCAATGGAAACAGGTTTTGCTGAAAGCTTCGTGCTTCTGTTGCTCAACCGGTTCACCATTTTCATCTAGAGAGATGGTTTTTAAGCCGAAGGCCGTGCAAATGGTTATGGCATTTGCGTTTGCAATATAGCTGCTTGTTGCACAGAGAATGCTTGTGATTGCTAATTGCATAATTAGAACCATCAAAAGCGAATAACGCGTGCCAAGTTTTACTGTTTTGGCAGTTTGCGTTTTTGTAGTGTTTATTTTTTTCTCAGTGAGCATGAAGCTAAAATACCCAATTTTTGGTCTTCGACAAGTGTGAAATCGTCGCGTTTTTCAAGTTTTTTCAAACTATTGTGAATTCCACACAGTTTTGTAGTTTTACCCTTTGATTGGTATCAGTGCTCTTCAAATAAGGTCTTGATTTATATCAATGTTGGGTGTGGGCTTGACAGTTATATGACGTCTTGTCAAAACAGGCCTTTATTTTGATTTAAGCTTGGTGCGCTGTTCTTGATATTTAGAGTTTAGCTTCAGGGCTGTTTTCAACCCCATAATTTTTGAAAGTTTTAGCTGCCATGGCAGAAACAACCGAGATTTCTGATTTTAAAGTTGCTGCGCTTTATCATTTTGTCACATTAGATGATTTTGAAGCCTTGCGAGGCCCAATCACTGATTTTTGTGATGTGCGGGGCATAAAAGGGACTTTATTACTTGCCAATGAGGGAATTAACGGCACGGTTGCTGGTTCTGTTGAGGCAATTGATGAATTGATTGCGTATTTTAAAACGGGAAATATTTTCAAAAACCGTTTGGCGGGACTTGATGTTAAATATTCATATAGTGATAAATCTCCTTTTTTGCGGATGAAAGTGAAGTTGAAGAAAGAGATTGTGACTTTGCGTGCACCTGAAGCCAACCCCAATGTACAAGTTGGAACTTATCTTAACCCTACAGAATGGAATGAGATTATTTCAGACCCTGAAATGATGGTGATTGATACGCGAAATGATTATGAAGTTGATATTGGTACATTTAAGGGCGCGGTTGATCCGAAAACAAAAAGCTTTACAGAATTTAAAGATTGGGTTTCAGACAATCTTGACCCTTCAAAAGACAAAAAAGTTGCCATGTTTTGTACTGGTGGGATTCGCTGTGAGAAAGCATCCAGCTATATGATGGCGCATGGATTTGAGGAAGTATACCATTTAAAGGGTGGGATCCTTCGGTATTTAGAAGAGCAGCCTGAAGAAAAGAGCCTCTGGGAAGGGGGCTGTTTTGTTTTTGACGAGCGAGTTGCTGTTGGGCATGATTTAGTGCCGCAAGATTTTTTACTTTGCCATGCGTGTCGGCAACCGTTGAGTGTTGATGACCGGGCTGATCCTTTGTATGAGCTTGGTGTGCAGTGCGCTTATTGTGCCACGACAAAGACAGATGCAGAACGTGACCGGGCTCGTGAGCGGCAAAAGCAAATGGTATTGGCCGCTTCAACGGGCCTTGCGCATTTGGGAGATGAAGCGACAATAGCAGCGACACGCCAACGGCAACTTAAAAAAGAAAATAAAGAAAAACAGAGACGGAAAAAGAATACTGGTTGAATTTTTTCTTATTTTCTCTCACGGCTATTCCAAGCGCTTTTTTACTGGCACTTCAGTTGCCTACAAGCAACCGTGCAGGCGCTTGGGCCTCCGAGGGGCGGTGCTAAGCACCGGACGTCAGAGGCGTCATGTCCCTCAGCTATGAAAAAGGGTTGAGCTCCTTCTTCGGGCCGTTAGTTCTTCTCTTAAGGCTGGTTTCTATTTTGCGTAAAAGAACCCAACCTATAGTGGGTTGAGTTCCTTTTTTTGTTTATCTTAGTGACTTAACTTAGTGACATGGTTTTGCGATTGCTAGGCAGCGCCATGTGTTGTTTGGTTGTTTTTTACATTTGTAGTTTTTTACTTTTGCACTATTCCAGAAGCTGTATTTCACGCCATATTGAATGGCTGCTTGTTTTTCCCAACGACCTTTGGCTGAGCTTTTCGCTTTTTGCTTGTTATAATAATACATGCCGTGTTTTTTTACTTTAGGCTTACAAACGGTTTTGGTTTGACAAGGTGTGCCGATGGCGAAACAGCGCCATGTATTGTTCGCTTGTTTTTTACAAATATTGCTGCGTTTTTTTGCATTATTCCAAAAACTTAGGCCAATGTTGTGCTGGATGGCTGTTTTCTTTTCCCAGCGACCAACGGCTGAGGTTTTCGCCTTTGTTTTTTTATAATAGTACATGCCATATGAGCCGATTGCCTTTTTACACTGTGTTGCAGCGTTGGCGCTGTTTACTGAAGTGAAACTCACGCTCGAGAGTGCTAAAAGGCCCATTAAAATGGATAGGGGAACAGTTTTTGAGATGATTGAGTTCAATGACATGATGTTATAGTCTCCTAAAATACAATGTTTACTTAAATTTGGGTTTACTTAATTTCGTTCACTCATTTTGTTTCGTACTAGATATGTCGTTTGGCTTGAGTAAAAGGTTCAAATTTAAGAAAAATATTTTAAATTTTGTTTTGCAAAGGGTTGCCCTTAGCTAGAAATAGAAGAATTCAGGCAGTTTATGAGATATCAATCTATAGAATTTTTAACGACCAAAGAACTGGCTGATTTGTTGCGTATTAAAGAGCGCCGGGTTTATGACCTTGCCTCTTCTGGTGAAGTGCCGTGCAGCAGGGCAACGGGTAAGTTACTTTTCCCTCGTAAAGCCATCGATCAATGGTTAGTTGAGAATGGTTCTGGCTTTTCTGCTCTTCGGCGTAAGGAGCGGGCTAACATTGTTGTTGGTAGCCATGACCCATTATTAGAGTGGGCTTTGCGCGAGTCTCGTTCTGACCTTGCTTCTTTATTCGATAGTAGTGTTGATGGGCTTGAGCGTTTTAAGGATGGGAGTGCTTTGAGCGCTGGGATGCATCTTTATTCGTCTCAGGGGAATGTTTGGAATGAGCACATAGTTGCTGAAGAAATTGAGTTTCGGCGCGCTGTTCTTGTTGAATGGGCGTGGCGAGACCGAGGCTTTATTGTAGCGAAGTCTAATCCGCTTGGTATTCAAGATTTTGAAGATTTGAGTAAAAAAACAGTGGCAGGCAGGCAGGCTGGGGCGGGCTCATCTCTTCTATTGCAGTCATTAGCTGACCGGGATGACTTTTCTCTTAAGGCTTGTAAATTTACTACTGAGCAGCGCTCTGAACTAGATTGTGCTTTACAGGTTGCTGAAGGTAAGGCTGATGCGGCTTTTGGTCTAAAGAGCTTTGCTGACCAACTGAATTTAGATTTTGTTTCCGTGATTAAGGAACGGTATGATTTATTGGTGTGCCGTAAGGGGTGGTTTGATCCCTCTTTTCAAACTTTGATAGATTTTACTCGCTGCGACAAATTTAAAGAAAAGGCCGCTGAACTTGGAGGGTATGATATCTCTGAGATTTGGTCTGTTCGTTTTAATGGTGAATAGTTTTATGATAGTTGAAAAAACAACCCGGCTTTTTTAAGCGGGGTTGTTTTTTTTATTAACTAGCTTTTTTCATGTTTGCTGGTTTTGCGTTTGGAAAGAAGAGTTGTTTTCCATCTACTTTAAACGTTTTGATAGCAGCTTGCCCTTTGGCTCCAACTAGCCAATCTATGAAATTTTGACCGAGCTTTGCTTTTACATTTTTATGCTTTGCTGGATTTACTAATATGACGCCATATTGGTTGAATAATCTTTTGTCACCCTCAATGAGAATTTCTAAGTTGGCTTTGTTTTTAAAGGCGATCCAGGTTGCTCTGTCTGACATGACATAACCGCCCATTCCTGCTGCTATGTTTAGAGTTGAGCCCATGCCTGAACCAGATTCTCTGTACCAAGTCTGATCTTTGTTTAGTGTGATGCCCGCGTTTTTCCATAATTTTAATTCTTTTTTATGAGTGCCGCTGTCATCACCTCTTGAGATGAAAGAGACTTTTTTGTTTGAGATTTTGGCTAACCCCAAGGTGACATCTTTCATCCCTTTGACATTTGCCGGATCTTTTTTAGGGCCGAGGATAACGAAGTCATTAAACATGACATCAAAACGCTCAACGCCATACCCTTTTTCTACAAAGGTTTCTTCAGCTGATTTTGCGTGGACTAGTAAGACATCACCATCGCCATTGCGTGCATTTTTTAAGGCTTGGCCAGTACCTACAGCGACAACATGAATTTTGATGCCCGTGTCTTTTTTGAAAAGGGGGATAAGGTGGTTTAGAAGGCCTGAATTTTCTGTTGAAGTCGTTGATTGTAAGATAATCGACTTTTCTTCAGCTGCGGCAGATAGGGGGGCAGTGAACATGCAAAGACTAAGCAAAGCTGCAACTTTTAAAAATTTGGTCATGATTTTCTCTTTCACCTTACTACGATCGATGTTTTGGTGCAAAAATATGCATTAATTACGTTTTTATGGTATTTTGCACAAAAATAACATGCTGGCAAGAGGGCGAAAGCTCAAAAGTTTAAGATTATTAGTTTTAAATGAGAGGAAGAGGGATGATCATTGGTTTAGATGTCAGGCTTCTTAGGGATGAACCAAAGGTATTCTTTTAGTTCGTGCCATGGAAATGAGTGACGGATGGAAAGTTTATCTTTCTAAATCTCGGGACGGGGCTTTAAAATTTATAGCTCTATATGGGGTGGCTTAATTACCGGGAGCTTTTTTTGAGTTTTTGGCCTTTGATGATCCCCTTTAAAACGGAAGTTTTTAATGTGTAATCCGTTTTTAGACCAATCAATTTTCAGGCGTTTATCTTCAGTTTGGAATTTGAAATATTTTTTATCTTTAGGGAATGTATCCGTATATGTTTTTGCAAACTTGGCTGGCAAGTTTAGACGAATTTCATCTGTGTCAAAATTTAAATCGGCATATTCACTTGGATAAACAATAACCGCGCAGACATGACTAGCGCCATATGCTGTGCAAGCGATACGAAATGTTTTATCTTTGGGGGCGAAAATTTTGGTCTGATAGAAAAAACCATTTTGAATGGGGACATTTAAACTTTCAAAAAGGTCAAAGGCGGCTCTTGAGCGAATGCTATCTATGAGTATAAGGCCGTATTCACTATTGAATGTGACGACGCTTGTGGTTTTTGCTTTAGCTGATTGTATGTGAGGTGTGTAAAGTAAAACTAGACTTAGCAGGGTTGCAAGCCATATGTTTTGCAATGAAGGTTTCAAGCGCGTTTGCTTTTTCGAGCACTTTTGATGTCTTATCATATTCACACTCCCTGACGGTTAAATTTGCCTGGTTGTACGTTTTGATAAGTACAAGTGTGCCTGAAAATTAGCTTATAGTCAATTTTGTGTACAAATTACGCTGATTGTTCTTTGTTAGTTAAGAGAAACATACAGACTGCTAGAGCGATTGCTGCGCCACTTAATTGTGCGATGAAAAAGCCCTCATTTTTTAGCTTAAGAACATTTAAATTACTCTAGGCCAACTACTTAGTTAGTTGCTTTAGGAGGGGACTGCAAATTTCAGGGTTTCCACCACAGCAATCTTCCATAAGAAAACCGATTAGTTCTCGGATGCCTGCAAAATTTGCGTAATATCTGACCGAGCGTCCTTCTCGTTTATTGGTCACTAAATTTGTTCGTGCCAAATTGGTTAGATTGGCTGACATGGTGTTTTGTTTGATACCGAGCTGTTCACCAATTTCGCCTGCAGACATGCCCTGCTCGCCAGCTTTGATTAAAAGCTTTAAAACATCCAATCTGGTTTCCTGAGCTAAAGCTGCGAATGACGTTAGTGCATCTGATTTATCCATACATCATGAATTATTAATATATTTGTTTTGTGTCAAGCCTTTCCATTTGGGTACTCTTAATTTTCTAGGCAGGCTTAATTTTCATAGAGAGGACATGTTTGAGGCATAACAGTTACAAAGGCTGTACTAATTTTTACCATAATTAAGAAGCCGTTTATTCCTTAAGATACTTCATACTTTTATTTACTGCTGAAAGGTTTTTGTTATGGGCAAACTTAATGTTTATCTTTTTTATGTCTTTTCGATTTTGTTGGCTGGTTTGATCAACGTTGAGAGCGCCGTTGCAGCGACTTATGAGCCAGGGCATCAAGCTCTTCAATTATGGAATGAGACGGCGATGAATAATGCACCGCAATGGATGAATATCTGGTTGTCTGTTTTGGTTGGCAGTTTTGCGCTTGGGATTTTGTTTGTTTGGCACCACGTAGCAGCAAGATGGCTTGTTGGTGGGTTTATCCTGATGGTGCTTTTTGTATTGTTTGTAGCGCCAATTTTGGAGTTAACGCCTTTCTCTGGATTATTTGCGTTATTACACATCATATTTTGGGTACCTGGGCTTATCATTCTTTTAAAAGAACGCCCTTTTTTAAAAGGGTTTAGTTTTTATGGGGTATGGGGCGGATTAATTACATTGGTGATTTTGATCTCGTTCGTATTTGATTTTCCTAATGCTGCGATTTATCTCGATCATGTTTTAGGTCTGGGCCTAATAGCTTAATTAGGTTCCTTTTTTTCTGACATGGATTGAATGAATTTTTGTACAATGCTGTTGACTTCTTTTGGGTGTTCCCAAAGAGGAAAGCCACCGGCTTGTGCAATTGTTTTTTGCTGCGCGTTTGGAATTCGTTCGTATAATTCTCTGGCAATTTCAGTGAATTCAGGGACATCATGCTCACCATTTATGATGAGGGTAGGGCATGTTAATTTTGCGAGTTGTAGTTCAATTGATGCGATTTCTACAGTGCTTTTCTGCTCAGGAAGCCAGGGGTAACCTTTAAATTCCTCTATGATTTTTAGCTGATCTGCTGCTCGGCATTCGATTGGTCTTTTCTGCATGATTGAGAACCACGGCCCTTCTTGCCACCATATCTCTTTTGCTATCGTTAGCCCTTTAGCTGAAATGGTTTTAGATATTTTATCTAGTAGGTCAGAGACAAGCGGGAAATTTCGGCCAGGGAAAACAGGCCCTTCTAGTATGAGTGATGAAAAAAGTTCTGGTTTTTGGCTGGCAAGAACCAGACCTGCTCCAGCGCCGAGGTGGGTGCCCCAGAAAATGGGCCTGCTGATGCCGTGATGAGTGATGACCTGATCAATAGCTTGTGCATATTCGCTTATGCCGTAGGGGCCTTTTATATTTGATGAGCCACCGTGGCCGGGCAAGTCAATGAGGAGAAGGTTGAAGTTATCTTTAAATTCAGGGATTTGTTTGTTGAATAGTTTTTTATTTTGGGTGAGCCCGTGTACCATGACGAGACATTGTGATGTGGGGAGCTGGGCTTTGATGATTTCATGGTGGGATAGATTTACTAGGTTTTCAGGCATGGTCTTTACTCGTTTGACTCTGTTTTTTCTTGCTACGTTTTCAGTAGCAATTTACACGACCGTGAATAATATGCTACTAAAAACGTAGCGAGGTTTTTTATATGTCGAATTTTCCTATGCCGGGCACTCCTGTGCGTGGTTCTAAAACAGGGGTGCCGATTATGGCGCTTTTGGATTTGTTCGGGAGGCCGTGGTCTCTTGGTGTGTTGTGGCAACTTTGCGACCAAGGAGTTGCTACGTTTCGTGAGTTGCAAGCACGATGTGAGGGAATTTCTCCGACGGTTCTTAATTCCCGGTTAAAGGAATTAAAACAGGCTGGTTTGATCGAGACGACTGAAAATGGCTATTGTGCCACGAAGACCGGGTATGAGGTGTTTGATATGATCAAGCCGCTTAAAGCCTGGTCAGTTAAGTGGGCGAAGAGTTTGGATGTGGATAGTTCTTAGGCTAAACCAGTAGAGTTTCAGCCTTAATCCTTAAGCCAAATCTTGGCCGACTTTGAATTCTTTGCCGAGGGCTGTCATGACACATTTGACGATGTGAGGGGCGTTGAGTTCGGCGAGGTCATATTGCACTTTTGGTGCGTTATGATCGATGAAGATATCCGGCAAAGTGAGTTGGCGGAATTTTAGGCCGTTATCTAAGAGACCATTGTTGCTGAGATAGTGAGCCACGTGTGAGCCGAAGCCGCCGACTGCTCCTTCTTCAATGGTGATTAGAATTTCATGGTTTTTAGCCAGATCGGCGATCATGGCTTCGTCCAATGGTTTGGCAAAACGGGCATCTGCGATTGTTGTGCTCAGACCAAATGAGCTGAGAATTTCAGCGGCCTTGCGACTTTCTTCCAATCTGGTGCCGAAGCTTAGAAGGGCGACAGAGCTGCCTTCTTCGATGATGCGGCCTTTGCCGATTTCCAAGACTTCTCCCATATCCGGCATTTCAACGCCGACACCTTCACCGCGTGGATAACGGAAGCTTGAAGGGCCATCATTAATTGACGCAGCTGTTGCTACCATGTGCATAAGTTCAGCTTCGTCGGCTGCTGCCATCACAGTAAAGCCAGGGAGGTTTGCAAGGTAGGCAACATCAAAACTGCCGGCGTGTGTTGGGCCATCAGCGCCAACGAGGCCTGCGCGATCAATGGCGAAGCGCACTGGTAATTTTTGAATGGCGACGTCATGAACAATTTGATCATAGGCGCGCTGTAGGAATGTTGAATAAATGGCTGCGAAAGGTTTGTAACCTTGCGTTGCTAAACCTGCTGCGAAAGTGACAGCATGTTGCTCAGCGATGCCGACATCGAAACAGCGATTTGGAAATGTTTTGGCAAATGTATCTAACCCGGTGCCTGATGGCATGGCAGCTGTGACAGCGACGATCTTGTCGTCTTTCTCAGCTTCTTTTGTAAGTCCGTGAGCGAATGTGCCTGTGTAGCTTGGAGCGTTTGCTTTGGCTTTTTCTTTTTCACCGGTGATGATGTTAAAGCGGCCGACACCGTGATATTTATCGGCTGAATTTTCAGCCGGGTGGTAGCCTTTGCCTTTTTGCGTGACCACGTGCAGCAAGATCGGTCCTTTTTCTGTCTCTTTTACATTTTGCATAATGGGCAAAAGGTGATCGAGATTGTGCCCATCAATTGGGCCCACATAATAAAAGCCAAGCTCTTCGAATAAGCTGCCGCCAGCCCAAAAGCCTCTGGCATATTCTTCCGTTTTGCGCGCTTTGTCTTGCATAAATTTTGGCAAGTGTGCTGTCAGCTGTTTGGCTGTTTCACGTAACGAGAGATAAGTTTTGCCTGAGACGAGCCGTGCTAAATAGGCGCTCATTGCACCAACGGGCGGAGCGATCGACATATCGTTATCGTTTAAGATTACGATGAGGCGCGAGTGCATGGCCCCGGCGTTATTCATGGCTTCATAGGCCATGCCTGCGCTCATTGCGCCATCACCAATGACGGCGATGACATTGTGATCTTTTTCATCCAGGTCTCGCGCCACGGCCATGCCGAGGCCAGCTGAGATAGACGTTGATGAGTGAGCGGCGCCAAAGGGGTCGTATTCGCTTTCATCGCGTTTGGTGAAGCCTGAGAGCCCTTCTGGTTGGCGAAGTGTTCTTATTCTATCTCTTCTGCCAGTTAGGATTTTATGTGGATAGGCTTGGTGGCCAACATCCCAAATGATTTTGTCTGTTGGAGTATTAAAGGTTTTGTGAAGGGCCACTGTTAGCTCGACAACGCCAAGACCTGCGCCTAAGTGTCCGCCGGTGATTGAAACGGCTTCAATCATTTCTTCGCGAACTTCTTCAGCTAATATTTTGAGGTCACTATCATCAAGTGACTTCATGTCATGCGGGGTTTTGATTTGATCGAGCAATGAAGGTTTCACACTATAATCCAGCAGTTTATTTTCTTTAATTTATATAAGGCTTTAGGGTTAGACCCTAATGTTTTTTCACTCTATCTCGAGTGGTGCTGTTTGGCTAGGGTTTCCCTCTGGTGAAAGCGTTAGTTTTTCCACTTTTGCTTCAGCTTTGGCTAAAAGCTTATCACTGTGGGTTCGAAGAGCTTCGCCGCGCTCGTAAATTTGGATGGATTCAGCAAGCGGCACATCGCCATGTTCCAGGCGGCCAACGATTTGCTCCAGCTCAGCAAGGGCTGTTTCGAAGCTCATTTCAGAGATATCTGTGTTAGTTTCTGATTTTGACATAGTTTTATTCTTTTTTGTTTACGCTTCAGATTGCCCACAAGCAACCGCGTTGTTATTACGCTTCAGGTTGCCTTTTCTTTACTTTAGATGCCCATTAGGCATCTGCAAGAAGCAACCTCATTGTTGTTTTTTATCTTAAGGGTTTTCGTTTTTTTTATTCATTACTTTATTTTGCGGCATTCATGAGATGTTGCATATGAACACCAACTGATTTTGCGAGGCTTTCAAGGTGGTACCCACCCTCCAGGATGGAGACGACCCGTCCTTCGCATTGTTTATCAGCTATATCCAGCAATTCCTTTGAGATCCAGCTAAAATCTTTTTCATTCAGATGTATATTTGCTAGAGGATCGCTTGTATGTGCATCAAACCCGGCTGAAATTAATAAAATATCTGGTGAAAAATTCTTTAAAGCCGGGAGAATACGTTCTTTCATGGCTTCAGCAAACTTTTCTCCGCCATCTCCAGCAGAGAGGGGGGCATTAAAAATATTTCCAACACCTGTTTCATTTAAAGCGCCAGTGCCCGGGAAAAGCGGCATTTCATGAGTTGAGCCATAAAAGAGATTTTTGTCAGACCAGAAAATGTCTTGTGTGCCATTTCCATGATGAACGTCAAAATCAATTGCAGCTACGCGCTCTGCGCCATGTATTTTTCGCGCCTGTTCGGCAGCGATGGCGATATTATTAAAGATGCAAAAGCCGCAGGCTCTGGTTGTTTCTGCATGGTGGCCAGGTGGGCGTGTGGCAACAAATGCGTTTTTATGTTTGCCGGTCATGACTTGATCAACGGCGTAAGTTGCAGCACCAATTGAATTTAACAAAGCATCCCATGTGTATTTGTTCATTGATGTGTCTGGATCAATAAATGCATACCCTTCTGTTGGACGGCTGTTTTCAATGAGGTCAATGTAGTTTTGGGGGTGGGCGCGGGCGATTTGCTCTATGCTGCCGCTTTTGGCTTGCTCTCTTGTAAGGTCATTAAATAATTCATGACTTAAAAGTTTTTCGATGGCGCGCAAGCGATCTGGGCGCTCAGGGTGACCTGGACCATTTTCGTGATCAAGGCACGAAGGATGTGTTAAATATAAAGTGGACATGGCTCATCTTGCCTTGAAAGTTTACATAGGGCTAGTGTTTTTTAGTGTTGTAGTAGATGAATTTGTACACAATTGAAGCGTTTTTAGAGAAAAGATCAAATTTCTTTTGTTTATTCATTCTTTCTTTTTAAGTGCCTTTAAGCTCTCTGGTGGGGTATCATCTTTGGGTACGAAGAAATCTGGGATCAGATCTTCTGTTGGGTCAACTCTGTATTCATCAAAATTATTTATTCCGTGTTTGGTTAATAAGGTGTCATCGATAAAAAATTGTCCCGTCACCTCTGAAGAAGGCTGTGTGAGTATGATGTGGGCTGCGTCTGCCATGATTTCTGGTTTGCGGCATTGTTTCATGGCGTCCATTCCAAAATTATTGGCTATGGCAGCGGTTGCGATAGTGGTGCGTGGCCAAAGCGCATTAATCGCGATGTTTTGTTTTTTAAGTTCGCCAGCCAGGCCTAAAACAACCAAGCTCATTCCGTATTTGGCCATACTATACCCAACATGAGGGGCAAACCATTTTTCGCTCATATCAAGGGGTGGTGAAAGCATGAGGATATGTGGATTATCCGCTTTTTTTAAATAAGGGACGGCGTGTTTTGAAACCATAAATGTGCCGCGTGCATTGACTTGATGCATCAAGTCAAATCGTTTCATTTCTAAGCTTTCTGTTGGTTGTAGGAAAATGGCGCTCGCATTATTAATAAGAATATCAATGCCACCAAAATGATCTGCACTTTTCGTCAAGGCATCTTTGACCATTCCTTCATGCCTGATATCCATTTCAACGGCTAATGCTTTGCCACCTGCTTTTTCAATTTCTTCAGCTGCTGAGTGAATGGTGCCGGGTAATTGGGGATGGGGTTTGGTTGTTTTGGCGGCGATGGTGACATTTGCCCCATCTTTAGCAGCCCGTTTTGCGATGGCCAGCCCGATGCCTCTTGAACCGCCGGTGATAAAAACAGATTTTCCTTTTAGTGATGACATTCTTTTTGCTCCTTCAGGTTGCCTACAAGCAACCGTCGCTGTTACTTACATAGTTCAGGTGCCTACTAGCAACCGTCGTATTCTCTCTCACGGGCTATTCTAAGCTCTTTTTAGTGGCACTTCAGATGCCTACCAGCATCCGTGCTAGCGCTTAGGCCTACGAGGTGCGGCGCTAGACGTCGCTCTTCGCTTGCGTTACGTCATGTCCCATTGCCCGAAAAGGGCAACGCTCCTTCTTCGTTAAGATAGCCTTTGTTTATACTTCCTACTTCATATGGATCTTATTTTGTTTTGTTTAAAAAGCTAGAAAAAGCGGTTTTGGCTTCTTCGCTTTGTAATTGTTTTGAGAAAATCTCAACTTCTTTTTCCATTACAGTCAGAATATATTCTCGTTCTGATTTTAGGAGTTGTTTGGTTGCCAGGAGTGAGCTTTCTGGTTTCTTTGAGAGTTTTTTTGCTATGGTCAGACTGTGAGAAATTAGCTGATCTGCCGGTATGATTTTATTCACAAAGCCAGCGCGGCAGGCATCTTCGGCTGTGTATTTTTCTCCTAAGGCCAACATTTCATAGGCTCTTGCGTGCCCTATGGTTTTGGGCATGAGATAGGATGAGGCGGCTTCAGGAGTGAGGCCCAGATCTGCAAAGGGAGTGGCGAAGGTGGCTTCTGGTGTGGCGTAGATTAAATCTGCATGGAAAGTTATTGTTGTGCCAATGCCGATGGCGGGGCCGTCAATGGCGAGAATTAAGGGCATGTCTAGTGTGCCGAGAGTGGTTAGGAAGTCTATCACACCTGAGCCAAAGGCACCTTTTTTTGCATAAGTTAAAAAGTCAGCGATATCGTTGCCAGCGGTAAAACACCCCGGTACACCGCTGATAAGGTTGACTTTTATATCATTAGCTTTGTGGCTGTTCTTAAGAGCAGTAGAGACGGATTGATACATTTCATCAGTGAAGGCATTCATTTTATCTGCACGCTGAATTTGAATGTGCTGAATGGTTTCACTTATGGTGATTGAAATATAGTCTGACATTCTTAGTGCTCTTCTCTTTCTCTCACGGTTATTCAATGAGCTGAGCTCATCGGCCGACGAGGTGCGGCGATTGCGCCGGGCAGCTCACGCTGCCATGTCTCTCAGCCCGAAAAAGGCTGAGCTCCTTCTTCGTAAAGATGGTTTTGTGAGCTGCTGTTTTTTTTTGGCTCTTATAGGAACCTACGAAGTATCGATGCTTTTAGTATATAGACTTTTGACAGTTTTATTAACTAAAGATTTTATTGGTTTGGGTTTCTAGGTTTGCTGCTCCTTTGATGATTTGTTGTTTCAGTCCGCTTGTTTGCGCCAGGAATTGGTGAGCGAAAATAGCGGCGAGGGCTATTTGTTTTTCGGCTTGGATGTCACTGGCTTTTTCAGAATTGAGTGCGCCTTTGATTAAGTAACTTCCTCCCAAACAAAGACCAAGAAGACGTAGAAGCGGCGTGGCTGCATAATAAAGAGTTGATGGGTTGTTATTACCCTGACCTTTGAATTCTGCTTCTAAGAAGCTGATGGTTGAGGTAAGATCATTTAACGCCGAACTTAAATATGAGCTGAATTGGTTTTGAAGGTCTTCTGTTGCATTGGCGGTTTGTTGGATTTCGTTCATTTCTTCAATAAAGCTTTTTAAGGTTTTACCGCCATCCATTGAGATTTTTCGGAATAAGAGGTCTAGTGCTTGAATGCCGTTTGTACCTTCATAGATGGGCAAGATGCGGGCATCACGCATATGTTGGGCTGCTCCCGTTTCTTCGACATAGCCCATGCCGCCATGAACCTGAATGCCAATTGAGGTAGCTTCCACGGCACAATCAGTTGAAAAGGCTTTGGCGATGGGGGTAAGGAATGCAGCTTTTTCAGCTGCTTCTTTTTTCTCTTCCTGGCTTGCTGCGCGTTCTGATATGTCGATATATTTTGAAGTCATTAAGCAGATGGTTCTTGATGCCATGGTCATGGCTTTCATGTGGCTGATGTTGCGGCGAACATCTGGATGTTTGATGATCGGATCGCTAGACCCTCTCGGGTTGCCGATTGCTGGACCTTGGGTTCGCTCATTTGCATAGTTTATTGCGGCTTGGGTGCTTCGTTCCATAATGGCGACGCCTTGTGTGCCGACAGAAATTCTTGCTAAATTCATCATTGTGAACATGGCTTGAAGGCCGCGGTTTTCTTTGCCGACAAGATAACCGGTTGCTCCTTTATTATCGCCAAAGCTCATTGTGCAAGTTGGTGAGGCGTGGATGCCTAATTTATGTTCTATACCGGAGCAGATGAGATCATTTCTTTTTCCAGGATTACCATTTTCCTCAAGAATAAATTTAGGAACGAGAAAAAGTGAGATGCCTTTGGTGCCTTCAGGCGCATCTGGTAAGCGAGCCAGCACCAGGTGAATAATGTTTTCTGTGAGGTTATGCTCTCCGTAAGTGATGAAGATTTTGGTTCCCTTAATGGCGTATGTGCCATCGCTATTTGGAGTGGCTTTTGTGCGAACGGCAGAAAGATCAGAGCCTGCTTGGGCTTCAGTTAAGTTCATGGTGCCGGTCCATTCGCCGCTGACCATTTTTTCTAGGTAAGTTTGTTTTATTTCATCACTTGCATGATCTGCAATTGCATCGACGGCACCTTGAGTGAGGAGAGGGCAGAGGCCAAAGGCCAGGTTTGAGCTGTTCCAAAATTCACTAACTGCTTGTGATAAAAGGTGAGGGAGGTTTTGTCCGCCAAATTCTTCAGGAGCGGTGAGGGCTGCCCAGCCTGCGTCTTTCCATTGAGTGTAGGCATCTTGCCAGCCATCTGGTGTTGTGAGGTTTCCATTTTCAAGGGTGCAGCCTTGTTGGTCTCCATTATGGTTAAGAGGGGCAAGTTGGTCAGCTGCGAATTTGCCTGCTTCATCTAAAATGGCACTCACAAGATCAGCATCGAGTGTTGGAGCGAAGCCGTCATTGATGAATTGGTCAATGTCTGTAATGTGTGTGAGAATGTGCTGAACATCTTCTAGAGGTGCTTGATAGCTCATTTATGGCGGTTTCCTTTAAAGTAATGCTATCAGATTTATCAAAATGTTGTTTAATCTGATTAATGATAGTTTTAATTGAGTTTAAAATCTCGAGCTATTAATTATATTTGTTCTGCGCTTTAATGCACTCTACTAATTAGGCGGAGAGGACCAGGAAATATGATTTATCTTTTATAGGTTTTTTACCTCTCTTATAGGTGTGGGTAAAAGCACCCTGAATTTTGCTTTGTGAAATTTAAGAAACTGATATTAATTATTCATTTCCTAGGAGCAAGATTAGGTATATTTAATATTCCAAGTGTCTAATTCTTTCTTCATTAACAATGCAAGTGTTGCCTGATTGTGTTTTGATTGTTTCCAATTGTAATATTGGACTTTTTTAATTGGAGACTTTTTTTTGTCTTTTTCTCAAATCCAAAGTGATGATATCGCTAAAGCAGCTGAAATTTTAGTTGCAGGCGGGCTTGTGGCGTTACCAACAGAGACGGTTTACGGGCTTGGTGCTGATGCGCGGCAAGATAAAGCTGTTCAGCGAATTTTTGAAGTTAAGGGGCGCCCAAACTTTAATCCTTTGATTGTGCATGTGCCCGGACTTGATTTGGCGCAAGAGATTGGTGAGTTCGATGAACTCTCAACTCAGTTGGCTGAAAGATTTTGGCCAGGGCCTTTGACGATTGTTGTGCCATTAAAAAAGAGTGCGGGAATTTCAGAAACTGTGACAGCTGGGCTTTCAACGATCGCTTTGAGAGCGCCGGATCATGACCTCTCTCAAGAACTTTTAACGACTAGCGGTGTGGCGTTGGCGGCACCAAGTGCGAACAGTTCTGGAAGCTTGAGCCCGACATCAGCTGAGCATGTGCGGCAAGATTTAGGCGAGAAGATAGATTTCATTCTTGATGGAGGTGAGACGAAACGCGGTCTTGAATCTACGATTGTGCAGGCTGAACTTGATGAAGAAACAGGCCTGCCGTTTTTGGTTTTGCTGCGCTCAGGTCCTGTAACAGCTGATGAACTTGAGGCGGCTCTTCGAGTAAAGGTGGTTTGCCCTGAGGTGGCGATTGATGAGAGTGAAATAAAAGAAAAAAACGATTACTCTTCTTCTGGAGCGCCTTCTTCTTTAGATGTGGTGCTTCCTATTGCGCCGGGCGCTTTGCTTCGTCACTATGCGCCAAAGACGTCTGTTCGATTAGAGGCGATAGAGGTTCGTACTGGTGAAGGTTTGCTTGGGTTTGGTCCGGAAGGTGAAGGCCTTAGAAGTGATGTGCCTTTTTTCAACCTGAGTGCTACTGGTGATTTAGATGAAGCGGCGGCGCGGCTTTTTGCTGGCTTGCATTGGATGGATAAACAAGGTGTTAGTGTGATTGCGGTTCGGCCTATTCCTTTTTTGGGGGTTGGGGTTGCGATTAATGATCGGCTTCAGCGGGCGGCGAATTCTTCTTAACGGAGTTTGCTTTTTTAAATTTATGAAAGAGAAATGATGACTGTAGTTCATAATAAAACGCAGGTCCTTAGTGATGAATTGCTTGGTCAATTCGCGTCACTGGTTGGTGAGCGTTATGCTCTTTTTCAGAAAGATGAAAAGGCTAAGTTTTTGGTTGAGTGGCGGGATAAATATGAAGGAAAATCTCCACTTATTTTACTACCTGGCTCTGTTGAGGAAGTGTCTTCAATTGTTAAATTAGCGGCTAAGACGAAAACAGCACTTGTGCCGCAGGGGGGAAATACCGGTCTTGTTGGTGGGCAGTTGCCAGATCAACAAAATCGGCAAATTGTAGTTTCCTTAAACCGCATGAATAAAGTTCGCTCGGTTAGTCCTGCGAGTAATTCTATGGTGCTTGATGCTGGCGTGACTTTGCTTGAAGCGCAGCAAACAGCGGAAGATCACAATCGGTTGTTTCCATTAAGTTTGGCATCTGAGGGGAGTTGTCAAATTGGAGGGAATATTTCTAGTAATGCTGGAGGTATTCAGGTTTTAAAATATGGCATGATGCGTGATTTGGTGCTTGGGCTTGAAGTTGTTTTGCCGTCTGGTGAAATTTGGCGGGGGCTGAATGATTTGCGCAAAGACAATACGGGTTATGATTTAAAGCATCTTTTTATGGGTGCTGAGGGGACGCTTGGAATTATCACAGCTGCGACTTTGAAGTTGTTTCCTAAACCAGTTGAGCGTCAGGTTGGCTTTGTTGGATGCTCGAGCCTTGAACAGCTTTCAGAATTTTTTAGCTATGTGAGCGGCGAGACGGGAAGTTTTCTTGTCGCCTTTGAGATGATTTGCCGGACTGGTATTGAATTTGTTCTCAAGCATGGATCTCAAAAAGTAGAACCACTAGATGAGGTTTTTCCCTGGTATGGCTTGATTGAGCTTGAGAGCACCAAAGAGGGTTTGGTTGGTACGTTGATGGAAGATGTTTTAGGGGGCGCGTTAGAGCGGGGGCTGATTGGCGATGGGGTCATTTCTTCCTCTGAAGCGCAACGGAAAAACTTATGGGCGTTACGCGAAGAAATGTCTGCGATGCAAAAGCCAGAGGGTGGCTCTATCAAGCATGATGTCTCAGTTTCAGTGGCAGCTATTCCGCAATTTATTCACAAAGGGAATGAATTGGTTGAGCGCATGATCCCTGGGGCGCGACCAGTTCCGTTTGGTCATTTTGGTGATGGGAATATTCATTATAATATAAGCCAACCTGTTGGCATGGACAAACAAGAATTTCTTGATCAGTGGGAGCCACTTAGCAATGCCGTTTATGAGTTGGTTTTGGAATTTGGTGGATCGATCAGCGCGGAGCACGGTATTGGCGTGATGAAGAGTGATTTGTTAGCACTGAAGAAAAGTTCTGTTGAGATGGATTTGATGCTAACAATCAAGAAGAGCCTTGATCCGGATAATATTATGAATCCTGGCAAGGTGATTAAGGTTTAGTTTAGTTTAGTTTTTTCTCTCTCTATTTTTTCTCTTACGGATATTCTATGCGCTTGTATTCAGATAGTCTTTACGGCTCGCGCATGGTGCGGCGGATTTGGTCTGTTAGGGGTTGGAGTAAATATTCAAATACCAACCTGGATTTTGTTTGAATGAACACTTCGGCGTTCATGCCTGGGACTAATTCTTTCCCTTTTAACCTTGCCAACTGGTCTTTTGGTAACTCAACAAGAACCTTATAATAGGGAGGTGTGTTGGGCTGATCTTGCGTGGCGTCAGCAGAGACAAGTGTTACTACCCCAGTGACTTCAGGTGTTGTGCGTTGGTCAAAGGCGCTTAGGTGAACATTTGCCTTTTGGCCTTTGAAGACCTGATCGATGTCTTGTGGGTTTACGCGGGCTGTAAAAATCATTTCTGAATTTTGCGGGACGATCATTAAAACCGGATCGCCGGGGGCGACAACGCCGCCGATTGTGTGCACAGCCAATTGATGAATAATGCCCGATTTAGGTGCGATGATGGTCATGCGCTTTAGTTTGTCGGCAAGGGCTGTTCTTTGTTCGGTTAGTTGATTGGCTTGTGTTGTTGTTTCTCTTAATTCTGTGAGGATTGATGAGAGGTGATCTTTTTGAACCTGTAAGATCTGAATTTCTGTTTCGCTGATTTGCACTTTTGTGCGAGCGGTTGAGGCGACGAGCTCACCTGCTTCACCTTGCAACCGGGCTTCTTCTCTTTGCAATGCCAGGATTCGGTTTTGTGGAACTAAGCCTTTATCTTGTAAGGATTGCAGGTCAGTGAGTTCTTTGCGAATAAAATTTAACTGACTTTCTTTAGATCTAACTTGAGCAGCTAATCCTTTGATGGCTTCATTTAATTGCTCGGTTCTTTGCTTTAACTGAGAGGTTTGACCTTCTAGGGAAGCGTGACGGGCCATGAGAAGATTTGTTTGACCATTTAAAATTCTTTTAATTGCTGTGTTTGTTTTCGATTTTTCCAAAAGAGCTTTTGGAAAAATGATGGTTTGTTTTTTATCACGTTCTGCCGTTAGACGCGCTCTTCTGGATAAAAGTTCGTTTAGGTTAGCGTCTAAGGAAGCGAGATTGGCTCCATCTTTTGTCGTGTCTAGCCGTAAGACAGTTTGACCTGCTTCGACTTTATCGCCATCTTTCACTAAAATTTCAGAAACGATGCCGCCTTCTAAATGCTGAACCCGTTTCAAGTTTGCTTTTACCGTGATTTGTGCTGATGCGATAACTGCGCCCTGAAGTGAGGCAAACGCTGCCCATCCTCCAATGCCGCCGACGAGCAATAAAAGAAAGAAAAGGCCAAGGCGTTGGTATTTTTTGATTTCTTGATCTGGTGTGTTTTGAGGTTGGTCTTTGTCGCTCATGATTGCACCCCAGTTTGCTTGTCTTGAGTTTGCTTTTCTTGTGGGTTTGCTAGAATTTTTGAGAGAACTTCATCTCTTGGGCCGAACGCCAATTGCTTGCCATCTCTTAAAAATAAGACTTTATCGCAAGCTTGCAGGGCGCTTGGCCTGTGAGCAACGACGACGATGGTTTGACCGTTTTGTTTGGCTGTGGCGATGGCTTTTGTCAAAGCTGCTTCGCCTTCTGCATCAAGGTTTGAATTTGGTTCATCAAGGATGATGTAACATGGGTCGTTATAAAGAGCCCTTGCTAGGCCGATGCGTTGTTTTTGTCCGCCGGATAATTTGTGTCCACCTTCACCGAGAACTGTGTCATAGCCATCTGGTAAAGAGAGGACGAGATCATGCACATTGGCTAATACGGCCGCTTTGACGATTTTTTCTGGATCTGGATCTGGTGTGAAGCGGGCAATGTTTTCTTTTAATGTGCCTGAGAGCAGCTCGACTGATTGGGGGAGATACCCCATAGCTGGGCCGAGTTGATCTGGGTTCCATTGGTCAAGAGTTGCACCATCTAGGCGAACCGCGCCGCTTAATGGGGCCCAAGTGCCAATAAGTGCCCGTGCTAGACATGATTTGCCAGCGCCTGTTGGGCCGAGGACACCTAGGGCTTCACCTGGGCTAAGTGTAAAATCCACAGACCTTAGAACTGGGGTTTTGATACCAGGAGGCGCGATGAAAAGTTTTTCAACTGTGATTTTACCCGTTGGTTCTGGTAGCGCCATTTGTGGCTCGCTTAAATCTTCGTCGCCAAGGAACATTTTTAATCGATGATAGGCTTTGCGGGCATTGGCGAAATTTCGCCATTGGGCGATGGATTGGTCAATGGGAGCGAGCGCTCTTGTTAGAATGATGGAGGCGGCGATCATTGAGCCTGGGGAGATGAGTTGCTCAATGACCAGGATTGCGCCCACTGCTAGTGTGCAGCTTTGTAAAAGCATGCGCGCTGATTTTGAGAGAGATGTGAAGGTGCTTGAAATGTTTGAAAGTGCAAGATGTGATTTGCTTGCGTCTTGCTGTAATTTTTCCCAACGACTTAGAATGTTTTTTTCCATGCCCATGGCTTGCAGAATTTCAGCGTTTTGCTTGGTTTCTTCTGCAATCATTGAGGTGTGCATGGATTTTGTCATAGCATCTTCTGTGCGAGGTTTCGTTAGCACCTCGTTGATGATTGAGAGGATGATTAGAAATATTGTGGCAAGTACAGAAAAGACACCTAAGACCCAATGAAGCATGAAGTTGACGGCGAGGTAGATTGGTGTCCAGGGTAAGTCGAACAGTGTGGCTGGGCCTTGACTGCCGATGAAGTTCTTTAAAGTTTCTAAATCTCTAACGGGCTGAGTGCCGACATTTGGTGTTTGCATGACCGAATGTTTGATGGTGGCGCTTAAAGTCGTGTTTCTTAAATCTGTATTAATTTTATCTGCTATGCGTGCCAGGATGCGTGTGCGCACCATTTCTAAAAGACCAAGGAAGAGAAATAGAGCTGCTATGAGAATGACAAGGGCTGTGAGGGTCGGCAAGCTTTTTGAGGCCAAGACACGATCATAGACCTGAAGCATGAAAAGCGGGCCGGTCAGCATCAGAAGATTTATGAAAAGACTAAAAAAACCAACACTTATGAATGCACTGCGACATTTTTCTAAAGCGACGGCAACTTTTGGTTTTGAGGTTAGATTTTTTTTTGTCTTACTCATCGCTTTAATCATATTTTCTTAGTTGGTTTGCTTAATACAGCCTGTAACCTAGTCGTTTAAAGGGCTTTATTGAAGTTAAAAATTACTCTTGCAAGTATATTATCAATGAATGGTTTCGATTTCGTATTTATTCTTCATTTTGTGGTGGGATCAACCTCCTGCTGAAATGATTTAAAGTTTTGTATTCTGGTCCATTATCAACATCACTTAGCGTTTCTGTTGTGGCCCATTTTTGTGAAGCAAGATTGATCATTGTGTCACCTAAGGTGTGTTCTGTAGACCAGCGGATGTTTTTAAAGAGATTAATGAGCTTTGGACTGCGTTTTTGGCCGATGATCCAATAGCCGCCATCACCTGAAGGTCCGATGAGGGCTTCTTTATTTCTCAATTGTTTAAAGGCTGCTGCGATATGAGTTGTGGTGATTTCTGGGATGTCTGTTCCGATGATTAGAACCGGGCCTAGACCATGGTTTATCCCGTTGTGTTTAGGGTGGGAGTTGTATTGGCCGATTTTTTTAAATTGTGTGTGCATCCGATCGCCGAGATCTCCAACCCCCTGGCTAGATCGTTTTAGACTTCTTGAGGTTTTTTTTGGCCAGAAGGGGAGGTTGATAGCGGTATCTGGTGCGATGGCGATGTGTGTTTGCCAGCGTGGATCTTTGGACAAGCGAGCGATAATGTGATTTGTAGTGCGCCGATAAAATGCAGTGGCTGCCACTTCGCCAATATCTTTTGAAAGCCTTGTTTTGACTTTGCCTAAGCGAGGTTCTTTGACCATGATGACAAGATGCTGAGTTGCCCTATGATTTGATGAAGGTTTTGGCATGAGGTATCTTTTCAAGTGTGGATGCGCGTCATTTAAGACGTGCTTGATTTTGTATAAATCTGATAGATTTTCTCTGGCGGCAGACCGCGATAATACGCGCTTAAGCAATATAAGTTTCTTACACTGCGTTTCAAATAACCTTCTTTTTGATATTTTTCAGCACTAGTAAAGGCTCTCGATTGCAGAATTTTAACGGGGCTTGGTAGGCGGCGTATGATGTCTGTATCTTCCATGATCGGAAAGTGCGGATAGCCACCACAGGCATCATATGTTTGCCTGGAGATAAGCAGGCCTTGATCTCCATAGGGCAATGAGAAGAGGGCACAGCGCAGGGCTACCATTTTAGCCAGGATCTTTGGGGCCAGGCCTTTGTCTTTTAGTGAGAACTTGAAGGCTGCTGCATTTGGAATGACTGTTTTGTGACCTTCTGATTTGATGAATTCCATTACTTCTAGGTGCCACCCTTCTTCTAGCTCAGTATCTGAATGAAGAAACAGCATCCATTCATTTTTAGCTGCATTTGCGCCCGTGGATAATTGGGGGCCGCGCCCTTTTGTTTCTGCGACGATAATGTTGGCACCGGCTTCATCTGCCATCTCTACGGTGTCATCAGTTGAGCCGCCATCCACTATGATGACCTCGCTAATTGCCCCTTCTAAAAGGGCCGGCATTAATGAGGCGAAAGTGGCGGGTAATTCTTTCGCTGAATTTAAGGTCGGTATGATGATTGATAGCATGAGAGATACGTTATCTATTGTTGTTTTGTTGAGCAAGTAAACTTAGGGGCTAGACCCTAGATATTAGGTATACAAATCTCTGATTAATAATGTGTTGGTTTTTTTGTCTCACAGGCTATTCCACCGCTGAGGCGGTTGGCCCTCCGGCGGGGCGGGGCTTGCGCCTGGCAGTTCTCGCTGCCATGTCCGTGCACTGAAGGAGAGCACTCCCTTCTTCGTTAAGATGTTTCAGAAGCGTTTTTAACGAATTCAATACTATACAGCATACCTTATGTTCTTGATATGTTCTCAAAATAATTGTATGTTTGTTTTATTACAGAATGAATATTAGCAGAGATGTTTTTTCATGAAAAAGACAAGTTTAATTGATCCTAATCGTTTTAGGGGGCGAGGGGCTTCTAGCAATGATGTGGGGCGGTTTGAGGCATTTGAGAGAGAGCTTGCCGATGATGGTTGGGATGTGTTGGATGATTTGCCGCCTTTTAAAACTGAAGTGCGTCATGAAGAAAGCACGGCCATTATCACGCAAAATAAATCACCGGATATTCCTTTTGATCGCTCGATCAATCCTTATCGGGGGTGTGAGCATGGTTGTTCTTATTGTTATGCGCGGCCGAGCCATTCTTATTGGGGCTTGTCTCCTGGGCTTGATTTTGAAACGAAATTAACAGCGCGGGTTAATGCGGCTGAGTTGTTAGAGGAAGAATTGGCAAAACCTTCTTATGTTTCAAAACCGATTTCTCCTATAGCGCTGGGGGCGAATACTGACCCTTATCAGCCGATTGAGCGAGAGTATAAAATTACTCGGCAGGTATTGGAGGTTTTACTTGAGGCGAAGCATCCTTTGACCATTGTGACTAAGTCTGCGCTTGTGCTCAGGGATTTAGACTTACTTCAAGAATTGGCCAAGCATCGTCTGGTGTTGGTTGCGTTATCTATTACCACTTTGGAAAAAACTCTAGCTCGCCAGATGGAACCACGTGCTAGTGCGCCGCATTTGCGTTTGAAAGCTTTGAGTGAATTGGAAAAAGCCGGTGTGCCGACCATGACCATGATGGCACCCATGATCCCGTCTTTGAACGATCATGAGATGGAGGGAATAATGGAGGCTGTTTTGGAGAGAGGGTGCGCTGAGGCGCATTATGTTTTGCTTCGGCTTCCGCATGAAATTAAGGAGTTGTTTCGTGATTGGCTATCACGTGAGGTGCCTGACCGGGCGGCACGGGTTATGTCATTGGTTCAGACAATGCGGGATGGCAAAGACTACAATGCCGAATTTGGAACTCGGATGCGTGGTGAGGGGCCTTATGCTGACTTATTATCTCATCGTTATAAGTTAGCTGTTAAGAGACTTGGATTTAATAAAGACCGTGTACCATTACGAACAGATTTGTTTGTACCGCCTGTGCCGAAGGGCGGGCAGATGAGATTGTTTTAACTTTTTAGCGTTTTGTGATATTGGCTGTGATTGATATTACAGGCGGGCAAAATGGCAAAAAAAGAACAAAAAACTACCTCTATATCTGAGGCAAAGCTATCTAAAGAAAAAGCATCTAAGGAAGAAACCGGGCCGGATTTTCAGTTTGAAACCGAAGCCATGGAAAAATTTGGCGGCTGTGTTGCGGGCACTGATGAGGCTGGCCGTGGCCCGTGGGCTGGACCAGTTGTGGCGGGGGCTGTGATACTCAACCCTGATGATATTCCGGCTGGCTTGAATGACTCTAAGAAATTAACTGAGGCTAAGCGGGAGGCTTTGTTTGAGTTGATGAGCGAGATGGCGGCTGAAGAGCGGCTTTATATTGGAGTTGGGATTGCTGATGTAGCGAAGATTGATAATGACAATATTTTAAACGCATCGCTTTGGGCGATGGGACAATCTGTTGCCGATCTTTTTGTTCAGCCGCGTTCTGTTTTGGTGGATGGAAATAAGTTACCAGAACTGCCTGTGCCAGCACTGGCTTTAGTAAAAGGTGATGCGCGATCTTTATCAATTGCCGCTGCCTCTATCATAGCTAAAGTGACGAGAGACCGTATGATGGTGGCGCTTTCAGAAGAGTTTCCAGCTTATAAATGGGCGTCAAATAAAGGCTATGGGACAAAGGATCACCAATTGGCTCTGGCTGAGCATGGGGTGACTGACCATCATCGGCGATCTTTCAAGCCGATTAGAGCTTTGCTGTAATACTCTCTCACGGCTATTCCACCGCTAAGGCGGTGGGCCTACGAGGTGCGGCGCTAAGTGCCGGGCAGCTCATGCTGCGATGTTCGTGCTCTGAAGAAGAGCACTTCCTTCTTCGGGGGGGGGATATTTTTATTTTCTCTCGTGGCTATTTTAAGCGCTTATGGCGTTTCGGAGTTTCATTATTTTGATACCGCTTAGTATCCGCGCAACAATCGTGTGAGAATTTCACTTTACGTTTTGTGGTGGAGGGGTAGATTTGTGATTGAAGGGATGGTTTAGGAATTATTAGCTTTATTGCTCTAAGTTTAAGGGATCTTTTTAGCTATCCTTAACATTTGGAGGGGATATGAGTGCTTCAATTGCAGCGTCAGCTGTGGCTGCCCAACAGTCGCAAACCCAATTAGCGGTAGCGGCTAAAATTGCGAAATTTAATGCGTCAGCTGAGCGATCAGTTGTGGATCTGGTTAATGCTGCTCAAGAAAATTTGCAGGCAGTTGCTAGTTCAGCTGGGCCAGGGCAGGGTAATTTGCTCGATATTTCTGTTTGATCGGTTTTTTATGATCAAGAGTTTTGCAGAGCTGAGTTAACTTTCTCGAAACGAAAAACGGGTCTGAAGACGGTGCGTTATTAGCACCTTAAATTCAATAACCAATCAATTTAATTTACTGATTGAACTACTGCTTTGTTCTTCAAACCCGGTATATTTTGATTAACGGCTGATAAGGCTTTTCACCAAACCAAGAACGACCATGGCAACACCGCCGCCAACACCGCCACTTGCGACTTGTGTTAGTATGCCTTGAAGGTCCATACCGCCAGCTGCACCAAGTAATCCTGGTAATAGTTGGCTGGCAGCGCCGCCTCCTAAAATACCTGCGATTGAATTACCTAAAGTGCCAAGGCTGACATTTTTTAGAACTCCACCAGCTACGTTGCCGCCAACGGCGCCACTAATAAGATTGATGATAAGTGGTAAATAAGCTTCCATTGTTCCCTCCCTTTGGAAATACTATGTGCGGCTGATGATATAGGTATTTTTAAATTCTTGCACTAAAATTAGGTATTTGCGATCCTTTATTAGCTATATTTCATTAACTTATCTGTTCAATTCTTTGTTTCTAATGATTTTTATTCGTTTTTTGCTCTTTGGTATTAGATTAAAGTTTATCGGAGCGGTTTTTCATTACTGATATTTTTCAAGGAGTGATATAGAGGTTTTAAGAACTGATATTGATTTGAGAAATGAGGGTGAAATGCCGAATAGTTCGAATTTGGAAGCTGTGCTTGAAAGATTAGATCTTGGGCGTGATGAAGCTTTAAAAAGACTGTTTTCGTTCATTGCAATTGAAAGCATTTCGACAGACCCTTCGTATAAAGATGACTGTTTGTGTGCTGCGGAGCTTGCGGCAAAATATTTAAAAGAGGCCGGATTTACTAGCGAGGTTGCAGCGACCACAGGCCATCCGATGGTTCTTGGAAAATATCACTCAAAACAAAACCCTGATGCGCCGCATATTTTGTTTTACGGTCATTATGATGTGCAACCGGTTGACCCTATTGATGAATGGACGCGCCCTCCGTTTCAAGCAGAGATCATTGAGGACCCTTTGAATGGTCCGATCATTCATGGACGAGGTTCATCAGATGATAAGGGGCAACTTTTAACTTTTCTGGAGGCTGCACGCGCTTGGTATGAAGTGACGGGTGATATTCCGCTTAATATTACCGTGTTGCTTGAAGGGGAAGAAGAGTGTGGTAGCCCATCTTTGGATGGATTTTTGGCAGAGCGGGCTGATGATGTGAAAGCTGATTTTGCTCTTATTTGCGATACGCTACAGTGGGATAAAGACACACCGGCGATTACGTCCATGTTGCGCGGCCTGGCTGGGTTTGAAATAAGTATTGAGGGACCCAATCGGGATTTGCATTCAGGCATGTATGGTGGTCCGGCGCTTAATCCTCTTCGCGCCATGTCACAAGCTTTAGCAGCTTTGTATGGTGCTGAGGGGCAAGTGATGGTTCCGCAATTTTATGATGGGATATCAGAACCAGATGCCGAGATGTCTGCTCAATGGAAATCTCAAGGATTTGATGAGGCTGAATTCTTAAACGATATTGGTTTGAAAAAAGCACATGGTGAGAAGGGGTATCAATTGCTTGAGCAATTATGGTGCCGTCCCACCGTTGAGATTAATGGATTATGGGGTGGTTATATTGGACCAGGACAGAAAACGGTAATTCCGACTAAAGCTCATGCGAAACTAACGTGTCGTCTTGTTGCTGGTCAAAATCCAGAAAAAATTATTCAATCATTGCAAGATTTTTTAAGAGCGCAATTTGATGATGATGTGAAAGTAACTTTTAGTGAAGCTGATGGAGCGCCGGCAGTTGCTTTTGACCTTAACAAACCACAGATGTCTGTTGCACGAGCGGCTCTTAAAGATGAGTTTGAGAAAACACCTGTCATGCTTGGTTGTGGTGGGTCTATTCCGATTGTAGAAGCGTTTATGCAAAAATTGGAGATGGATTGTTTGTTAGTGGGTTATGGCTTGAACGATGACTGTATTCATGCGCCGGATGAGAAATACAATCTTTCCAGTTTTCAAAAGGGGACAAGAAGTTTTGCCCGGATGATTGACGGGTTTTCATCGCTGTAGTGTTTATTGAAGTTAAAACATATGATTAGGCCTCTATTTTAGAGTAGTTTATTCCCTTTAAGGGGCTGTTTTTAGCTTATTTTCGTAAATTTTCAGAAAAATTCGGTGCTTTGCTTGTAGACGTAATTGCCTAATTGTGTAGGATGCGCCAAATTCATGATCTAAGTATCATGGTTATGTATAAAGAAAAGGACTTCAGATATGACCGCTGTTCAAAATCTTTTAGCGGGGAAACGCGGCTTAGTTATGGGCGTTGCTAATAATCGCTCAATTGCCTGGGGCATTGCTAAAGCTGCACGGGAACAAGGTGCAGAACTTGCTTTTACATATCAAGGTGATGCGTTGAAAAAACGTGTTGAACCACTGGCTGAAAGCCTTGGGTCAGACCTTGTATTACCATGTGACGTGACTGATACAGCTTCAATTGATGCTACTTTTAATGCTTTGAAAGAGGCATGGGGCACTATTGATTTTGTTGTTCATGCTGTAGCTTTTTCAGATAAAAATGAACTTGATGGCCGGTATGTTGATACGAGTCCTGAGAATTTCCAAAATACTATGAACATTTCTTGTTATTCTTTCACAGCTGTTGCTCAGCGGGCTGAAAAAATGATGAATGAAGGCGGCTCGCTGCTGACACTTAGTTATTATGGCGCTGAAAAAGTGATGCCTCATTATAATGTAATGGGTGTTGCGAAGGCTGCGTTAGAAGCCAGTGTTCGCTATTTAGCAGCTGATTTAGGTAAAGACGGAATTCGGGTTAACGGTGTTTCTGCCGGGCCGATTAAGACATTGGCAGCCGCTGGAATTAGTGATTTTCGCTATATTTTAAAGTGGAATGAATATAATTCACCTCTTCGCCGGACTGTGACAATTGAAGATGTTGGTAATGCCAGTGTTTATCTTTTGTCTGATTTTAGCAGAGGTGTAACCGGTGAGATACATCATGTTGACAGTGGATATCATATAGTGGGCATGAAAAATGAAGATGCACCTGATATCTCAGTGAGCTAGTAGGGCTTTATTTAATAGGTTAACTTAACTAACAGGCTCAGCTTTTTTTAAGCTAAAAACATGTTACTAAGCCCCTTTTCCAGATATATTGAGTGCTTTCAATATTATAAGATTATTTAATATCGATGATTCTTGGTTCATTGATGATTATTGAGTTTTGTCTTTCTCTTAATTTTTAGAAAGATAGAATTTTATGAAAGACAAAATTATTGTGGGATTGGGCGTTACAATGTCTGTTTTAAAACTCGTTTCTATTAAAAACTTTTTAGCTTTTCTTGTTATCTCTTCTATGAGTGTTTTTGTTTCTGGCTGTGCTGGTGGCAATCAAGGCCCATTGAATGTGGATAGTCTTGGTGCGACAGGTGGCATTTCTTCAAAGGTGCTGCGTCGTGGTCAATCAGTTGAGATTGGCAAGTTTTTACACTGGAATGGGAATTGCTGGGCGCAAACTATTCCTGGTGTTAAAATTGTGAAACGCCCTAAATATGGTTCTATTTCAGTGAACAAGCGGAATATGATGATCCCGTCAACTGAATGTAAGGGTATTCCGATTAAAGGTACGAAAATGGTTTATCGTGCTCGCCGTAAAGGAAATGACCAATTTTCTTACCGTGTGACTTCAGGTCCACGTGCTGGTGTTCATACTGTTAATATCACAGTTCAATAAACGGCTTTATGTCATCTCTCATTGATGAAAAATCTGATTGTATTTCTGATTCTGTGCCTCAGCTTTATTTGCTGAGGCATGGAGAGACAGATTGGAATGTTCAGAAGCGATTACAAGGCCGGACGGATACACAGCTGAATGATAATGGCCGCGCTCAAGCTAAACGACATGGTATTCAGCTTGGAACTGAGCTTGCGAAGCTATTTCAAAATTCTCCATTAAACACTTTAGATTTAAAATCAGAGCTGAATGATTGGTATTTTGTTTCCAGTCCTTTGAAGCGCTGCCTGGAAACAATGGAAATTCTTCTTGCCTCACTTGATTTGCCTAACCAAACGTATGATGTGAGCGAGCAATTGCTTGAAATTAGTTTTGGTGAGTGGGAAGGAAAGAGTTGGGATGAGTTGCGTGTGGCGGTGCCGGATTTAGTTCAGGCTCGGTTTGATAATCCTTGGGATATTTGTGGCCCACAGGGAGAAACTTATACAGAATTAAAGTCTCGTGTTCTTAATTGGTATAAGAGCTTACCTGCAAAAACCATTGCTGTTACTCATTCAGGTCCATCACGTATTGTGCGTGACCTCGTTAGCCCAGTTAAAAGAGATAAAATATTATCTTTGACGAGCCCGCAAGATCGGTTTTTGGCAATTACTCAAAAAGGTTATGATTGGGTTTGAGTTTTAGGCTTTTTCTTTGAAGTAATATTTGAGGTTTGATACGAATTGAAAATTGACCTTGTTTCATTTCATTTCTATAACTAGGGGGCTAACCCTTAGGTATTTTAGGATAGCTCTAATTTTAACGTTTTAAATCTGGCACTTCAGCCTTTCTTGCTCCTTGGATCTTTTTTATGTCTCATAACAGTTTTGGTCATCTATTTCGTATTACCACGTGGGGAGAATCTCATGGACCGGCGATTGGATGTGTGGTTGATGGGTGCCCGTCAAATATTCCGATTACGGCTGAAGAGTTGCAGTTTTTTCTTGATAAACGCAAGCCTGGTCAATCTCGCTTTACAACTCAGCGCCGTGAGCCGGATGAAGTTAAAATTCTCTCTGGTGTTTTTGAAAACGAGCAGGGAGAGCTGGTGACAACTGGCACGCCAATATCCCTGATGATTGAAAACACTGATCAGCGCTCGAAAGACTATGGGGACATTAAAGATAAATATCGCCCTGGTCATGCTGATTATACTTATATCGAGAAATATGGCATTCGTGATTATCGTGGTGGTGGGCGCTCAAGCGCGCGGGAAACTGCGATGCGTGTTGCTGCCGGAGGTCTGGCTCGTAAGGTTGTGCCGGGTATGATTGTTCGCGGTGCAATGGTGCAAATGGGCCCTCATAAAATCAACCGTGATAATTGGGACTGGGATGAGGTGAATAACAATCCGTTCTTTGCGCCTGATAAGGAAATTGTTGATGTGTGGGCGGACTATTTAGATGGTTTACGCAAAAGTGGTTCATCGATTGGTGCGGTTGTTGAGGTTGTGGCTGATCATGTACCGGTTGGATTAGGTGCGCCGATTTACGCAAAGCTTGATCAGGATATTGCGAGTGCGATGATGAGCATCAATGCCGTAAAAGGCGTTGAGATTGGCGCTGGGTTTGGCTCCGCTGAACTGACAGGCGAGGAAAATGCCGATGAAATTCGGATGGGAAATAATGGCGTTGAATTTTCTTCTAATCATGCGGGCGGTGTTTTAGGGGGCATTTCTAGTGGACAACCTGTTGTTGCTCGTTTTGCTGTGAAGCCAACATCTTCCATTTTAACACCGCGAAAATCAATTGATCGTTCTGGAAATAACGTAGAAGTTTCAACGAAGGGGCGTCATGACCCTTGTGTGGGAATTCGCGCTGTGCCTGTAGGCGAAGCTATGATGGCGTTGGTTTTGGCGGATCATTATCTGATGCATCGGGGTCAGCAGGGGTAGTTGTTTTTGAGCGTTTAGGTAACCTTTAAAAAGGCGCTTTTATAAGAAAATCTCATTCCATAAAACATCTCATTTTTAAGGAAAGTTCATTTTAAGGAAAGTTTATGGGGCTTCGTATTCAATTTCAATTTATAAAATTTTCACTGGCAGTTTTGTTTTTTATAACTCTCGGGATTGGGTCTGTATTGTCTGAGCAGGATAAACGGGTGTGGAATGTTCAGGGTAAGGGTGTAAATGTTTCTGTTGCTGATTGTAATAATTGTGATGAAGATATTGGTTTGATCCTTTCTTGCCTCTCTCTTGGGAAGTCAGCTGAGTTGACTGTGCCATGGGCCGCCGTTGAAAAGGGTGTGAAAGATGCACCTATAAAGGTGGAGTTTATCATTGATGGTAAGAGCCAGGTTTTTGATGGTGTCAGTGAGCTACAAGAAATTATGGGATATTTGCCTAAGCTGATTATCTCTCCAACCGACCCTTTGATTGATGCGCTTGGCAAGGGCGAGAAATTAATTGTTAAATTTTCAGGAGATACGACTGAAATTTCTTTAAAAGGTTCGGCGCCTTCATTTGCTAAATTTAGGGCTGAATGCGGGGCTGTAAGTTCTTATTAAATTTGAGGGTTATATTACCTTCATTAAGTTTCTTCTTTTGTTTTCATTATGTTAGATTTTTTTAATCGCTGGTTGTGTTTCTCAACCGAATTAGTGTATTGAAGAAGATATAAATACATAAATACCAAGAGGTTACTCTATGCCGCTTTATGATAAAATTCTTATTCTTACTGGTGCTGGGCTTTCAGCTGAGTCTGGGCTGGGGACTTTTCGAGAAGAGAATGGTATTTGGAGTAAGTTTAATTTTGAGGAAGTGGCCACGCCGGAAGGCTATGCGGCTGATCCAAAGCGCTGTTTAGATTTTTATAATATGCGCCGAGATTTGCATCATAAGGCAGCAGCCAATGCAGCACACAAAGCTCTTGCTCGGCTTGAGGCTGAGTATCCTGGTGAAGTGGTTATTGTGACGCAGAATATTGACAGTTTACATGAAGCGGCTGGCTCTCACCGGGTCATTCATATGCATGGTCAGATTGACCGGGTGAAATGTAATGACTGCGGGACGACTTATGACTATCCGTATGGAACGATTGAGGTGAACTCTATTTGTCCATCATGCAATGTGCAGGGGCAGCAGAGACCAGACGTCGTTTGGTTTGGTGAGATGCCATATGATTTGGATGAAATTCAAAAAGAGATTGATAGTTGTTTTCTCTTCATTTCAATCGGTACATCGGGTTCCGTATATCCAGCAGCCGGGTTTGTGAATATGGCGAGAAAAGCTGGCGCTCATACTGTTGAGTTGAACCTAGAGCCATCTGATGGGGCTGTGCAGTTTCATGAAGCGCATCAAGGAAAAGCAACAGAGATTGTGCCGCGCTATGTGGATAAGCTGATGCATGAAGCCGCGATCGCGCAGAAGAAAGTTGTTCGCTAGGTTCTATCTTTTTTCTCTCACGGCTATTGTTTTTAGTGGCGCTTTAGGTTGCCCACAAAGCATCCGCGCTGCTATAGCTCATGGGCCTCCGAGAGGCGGCGCTTGCGCCGGGCTTCGCTGGCGCTCCGCCATGTTCGCTCACTAGGCTTGCTACCTTCTTCGTATAGTCTTTTCTGACACTCCAGATGCTGACAAAGCATCCGCATTTTTAATTGTGCTTCAGATGCCCACAAAGCATCCGCACTTAATAAAGATGCTCTTCTTCCCATTTTTGGATTTGCTCCAGGGTGAGGGCTTTGAATTTTTCCGGGTTTTTCTTGAGTAATTTTTTCTTCTCAGCTGAGATATCAAGTCGCTCGCTTAGGTGACTGTTTGCCCATAAGACAATTTCCATCATGAGATGAATTAGGTCTTTGCCAACCGGTGTTAGATAGTAGAGTTTTCTGCGTTTGCTATCTGGGTGGGGGATGGAGGCTATAACGCCTTCGCATTCGAGTTTCTTTAAGCGGTCAGACAGAATGCTGCTTGAAATTTGCTCTTCTGTTTTCAGCATATCTTTATATTCATGCACATCTAAAAACATCAAATTACGAATGACCAATAGGGTCCAGTGATCGCCGAGAATATCTAGGGAGCAGGCTATGGGGCAGCCGGTTCTGTTTTTATGTTCAATTTTAGAAACCATGAAACACTTGCATAATAGAATTATTGTTGATATCACTTTTATTATAGAATTAATTCTCAACTCTGCAAGCTTTGCAATTTTTAAGCTGGTAAATAGGTGAAAAGACAATGAAGAAACTTGGACTGTTTGTTGCCGCATATTTTGTAATCACTATGGCCTGGGCTTATCCTTGGCATATGGTGTTTTTTCATGATCTTTATGTGCAATGGGGCGCGTTTCAGCGCGCTGAACCGATTATGCCGCTTGGGATTGCTGCAATTTTGGTACAAGGGATTGTTATTGGGTATCTTTATTCAAAGCACGATGCTGAGAAACGTAAAACAGTTTTTGATGGTGTGAAGTTTACGATTATAATTGGTTTGATGACGTACACGGCGATGGGGTTTGCAACGGCAGCGAAATTTAAAATTGAGCCTGTGGCGGATTTTCTGATTTATCATACAATTTTTCAGGCTGTGCAATTTATTCTGGTGGGGATTGCTTTGGGATTGATTTATCGGCATCAGGATTAGTGTAGCGTTGCCAATTTGGTTTTCTCAATGCATCAGCCCTTTATTATATATATTCTCGGTTTTAAGAATCCAAAGCTAAAATGGCTTGCATTATATTCAGAGTAACCATTTTTATTTTCCTCTAAAAAATCACCGTTCATACTTGGTTATGGAGTGGAAGTTTCTTCATTCTCATGTAAAGCGGGAATTGGACGTTGGGGATACCAGTTTAATATCTTTTGCATACGCCCTAGTGTGACGGGTTCATCGGTAAGCTCAATAGTAACTTTTTTTAACCTGATATTTGGTCCAAAATAGTCTTCTAGTTTTAATGGATCTATTTGTTTAAGGCTTGTTCGGTCATTTAAATCTCGAAAGGTAATGAAACGTGGATAAAATTTACTTTTAAGATTTCCTTTTTTTCCTAATGGTAAAAGAGCCATGTAAGGCAACCAGTCATTGCGATAGCCTATTTCATTCTTGTTATTATCTTGAGAAGGTGCCCCTAAAGAGAGCAACTCTTTTTCGAACACATGCTTGGCAGCGACTTCTTTGATATAATCTTGATTGTTTTTTGTATCAGTTAGAAGAGCAAATAAATATTGACCTTTATCCAGTTCTAGAGCAACAGCCTCCCCCTTTACAGCACCATAATAAGCCGTACCATGAGGTGTTACAGATCGGTGAAAACTTAGCTTTACAACACTTGAAGCTTGATAGATTTTCCCATCTTTTTCAACTTCAACGGTGAGTTTTTGGTTCCAGCTATAATAAGGAAACGGCACTAGGCAATAAGCCAACGGCGTAACAATAACCAAAACAACAACAATCAAAAATAGTTTCTTCATCACCGCTCATTTTCAGAAATTTATGAAATAAACTTGTTATCTGAATAAAAGAAAATACCTACTGAGCAAAGCCTTCTACGCCGAGGCGCCAGAATTCGATGCCGATGCCGGTGACGAGGATGGCGGCTGAGATGGCGATCATGATCCACCAGAATTTTTGGGCGGCTTTTCGGGCTGTTTGAACAGCAGCTGGCGACAATGGTTGTTTGTCCCATGAAGGGGGGCCTTTGATGGCGGCGAGGTATTGACCGCCTGCGTGAACGGTTCCTCTTTCACTTAAGGGCAGACCTGAGCGCATGGCGATTTCATGGCTGATTTCAGAAAATGGAAAAGCCGGGTCTGTGGCTTTTTCTTTTGTGTAGCCAAGGATGTGACGCTCGCCATCTTGTGTGACGATACTGCAAGAGCGCATCAGCACCGGAATGATGGCTTCTCTATAAATCTCGCTACGGCTTTCAACTGATTTTACGTCCTCGTAGGTGAGGCTGATTGTTTTGTATGGCAGAAGGGGCAAGGGGCCGCGCCAGTTGGGGACGAGCAGGACTGCGTCTTGTTCGTTTAGTTGGATGCGGGTTCGCAGGCTTGATAAAATATGGGCGCCGAGAAACACCATCCAAATAGCAAATAAAATCGCAAAAAGGAATAAAATGGCAGCGTCGTAATAGAGGCCTTTGCTTGCTCTCAAGAAAATCATGAAAGGCAGAGAGATAAAAAATGGGATAAGCAGGGTGAAGACAGTTATGAGAATAACTTTCCGGCCTCTACTTGCCTCGAATATTCGCATTGTTTTGTCTACGTCAGTCATTTTTAGTGCTCCTTTAGGTTGCCCACAAGCAACCGTCGCGTAGTGCTCCTTCAGGTTGCTTTTTTTTACTTCACATGCCCACAAAGCATCCGTAAATAGCAACCGTCGTATTAGTGTTCTCTCAGATTGCGCTCTTTTAATGTGCCTTCAGGTTGCCCACCAGCAACCGGTATAAAGCATCCACAATAAGCAACCGTCGTGATATCCGCGTTCCTTAGTTTTTCAGTTAACTCGTTTTGAGCGGAACGTGATAATTTGTTACTTAAGAGCCCAGTTTTATTGTGGTAAAAATAAAACTGGACCTTATTTTTGTATAAGCGAGTTGTTTTCACAAAACCGGTATCCACTTTTGTGCAACACGCTCTATAAACACTAAAATCCGTTATGATGAAAAGTGCAAGTGATAAGAATGGGCAGAAAAAATATGTTTTATGCAAAAAGCAAAATTGTGGCGGTTTCTAAAGATGATGCTTTAGCTGGACGGGTAGAGTCTCTTGCTGTTGAGCGAACTCATTTTGTTAATGGGCATGATATGAAAGGCCCTTTTCCTGAAACAACTGAAGTTATTTACTTTGGCTTAGGGTGCTTTTGGGGTGCTGAGCGCCGCTTTTGGCAAATTGATGGTGTTTGGGTGACAGCGGTTGGTTATGGCGCCGGTTTTACGCCTAACCCGACTTATGAAGAAGTTTGCACCGGTAAAACAGGGCATAATGAGCTTGTTATGGTGGCTTTTGAACCATCGAAACTTTCGTTAGATGATTTACTGGCTGTCTTTTGGGAAGCTCATGACCCAACTCAGGGTAACAGGCAGGGGAATGATGTTGGAACGCAATATCGCTCTGGTATTTATACAACCTCTGATGAACAACAAAGAGATGTACTGGCGAGTAAGCTGAAATATCAAACTGCTTTAAGTGCTCAAGGCTTTGGGGCGATTACGACTGAGGTTAAGCGGAATGATGTTTTTTATTTTGCAGAAACCTATCACCAGCAATATTTGGCGAAAAATCCAGGCGGGTATTGCGGACTGAAGGGGACGAATGTGGGGTATTGTTGAGTTATCAACATTATTCAGTCCATGTAGCTTCTCATCTTTTGAAATTCCCTTCTCTTTGACCTTAGAATCTGCTTTTTTAAGTTTAGCGACATTTATCAGTCCTTGATGACCTGGGTCTAAACCCAATTTATCTCTTCAACTTTGGGAGCAGTGGAAATGGCTAACTTTGCAACTCATTTGGGTGTTGGCACAATTGCCAGTGGCATGGCGGCGACTTTAGCTGTTGCAACAGAGATGATTGGTCAAACAGATATTATAACTTTGGCGCTTGCTGGGGCTTTGGGCAGTGTATTGCCGGATATTGATTTGAAGGATTCTCGATCTTCTCGAATTATCTTTTTTGCGCTGGGGTTATTTCTTTCTATTGTTGTTTTGTTTTGCGTGGTTTCGAAATATTCTATTGTTGAGCTGTGGATTATCTGGATTGGTACGTTTTTAGCTGTTCGATATTGCTTGCATAGTTTGTTTCATAATTTTGCGGTGCATCGAGGGGTGTTTCACTCTTTATTAGCGGGCGTGTTTTTTCTTTTTGCAACGGCTGCTATTTTTCATCACGGTTTGCAATCAGACCCGCGTATCTGCTGGCTGTCTGGCATTTTTATGTTGTTTGGTTATATTGTGCATTTGTTGCTGGATGAGATTTACAGTGTTGATTTTAGTGGTAACCGTGTGAAGCGCTCTTTTGGAACAGCTTTGAAACTTATTGAGTACCGTAATCCGGGGGCTTCGTTTTTGATGGCTCTTGCTACTGTTGGGGTTTTCTTTTTGACGCCATCTTTTTCTACATTTTTTGATGTGGTAGGTACAACAGATATCTGGACGCATTTATGGGACCGTATGTTGCCAACAGACGGGTGGTTTGGTTTTGATATTGGGAAAATACAAACAGCTGTTACGCCGGTAGAGTAGAGTTGTTATAAACTCTATTTCTACGTGCAATCGTCACATGGTATTGATGCTGTGTACCTTGGTTTTGAATAAAAGCGTCTGTCGAAGGATTTTTTGCCTTTAATAAAAAATTCAAAAATAGAGGTGTGCTCGTAGTAGAGCTCGGTCATTATGATTGTTTCATAATTTCTGGCTAAGCCGTCTGGCAGGTCGTTTACGAGTGAATCTTTTGTTAATTTATTCGTTCCTTTTTTGCTTTCACTCCAAAGTACACGGCTTACAGGATCTCCTGAGTTATTGGGCTGTGTTTCAACTGCAGTAACAACTATATTGAATTCAAGGCTCTCTTTTGTATTTAGAGCTTTTGTGCCGATTGCAAAAATATCTGCCAATTCTTGTGTTGTCGTTGTTTTGCCTTGGGCCACAAGGTCTGAAATTGTTTCAGTGACTGTTTCAACCTTATTTTTAGCTATGTAGAGCCGAGAAATTTCAACTGTTCCAAAGTAAGTCGCGATCATTAAGGGGGCAATGAAGGAAAATTCAATTGCGGCAGTTCCTTCACAGTTTTTCTTAAAAGCTTTTAGCTTTCTGATTACGGTTCTGCTTGTTAATTGGAATAATTTCATTTGCTTTTAACCTTCAGGTTAGTCTGAGCTAGTACTTAAGCCTGGTTCGCTACGGAATGCAGAGAAACCTTGCACTAACCTGTTGTTGTTTGGGAGGTTCCCAAGACCTAAATCTGGGATTTTTGCAAAAACTTCCCATTCGATAAATGTTCTGACAGTTGCTATTGATCCTGGGGGCACTGATTGAAACAGAAAATTATCATTTAGACCACCTTCACCGTTAACATCATAGGAAGTATCAATACTGGCGAAGTTGTCGTACGTTTTAACGTCAACTTTTATTTTTGATATACAATTAGGAATAAACACTACCTTTGAGCAAATATCTTCTTTGAATTTGGATAGTGTATCAATACCAGCCTGGTTGGTTCTTAATTTTCTTGCTGTATCTGCGGTTGCGTGGGCTAAGTTAATTTCGGCCATAAAAACTAATGAAATTTCAAGAATACCAAAAATAAGCAGAAAGAACGGAAGGCCTATAAAAGCAAACTCTACTGCTACGACGCCTTCAACGTCTTTTTTGTACTTCTGAACTAATCTTAACGATTTGACGTAAGTTCTACTGAAATTTTTTTTTGCAAAGTTGTTCATTCAGATGCCTTGGGTACTAGAATTACTAGGTAACCTGAGTGTTGTATCAAAAATATCTGAAAATTTCGTTTATGAAAATTTTAAATTAGAGATTAATAATCATCTGTTTCGAATGTTTAATAAAAATAAACTATATGTGGTTGGAAAATATTTATTTCTTTCTGTCAGTATTTGCTCAGGTTTAATGAAATTTAATTGGTTTAATAGTTTAGCTCGTTAAATTTATTTTGTGGGTGAGCACTGATGCAAAAGATTTTTAATAATTTAAAAAGACATATAAATCATTTTTATAAGAATGAAGATGGTGTGGTTGCTATGATTTATGGTCCTATGGCAATTGTCTTATTATTGGCTGCAGGTATTTCTATTGATTATGCGCGTGGCTATTTGGTTAAAAAAGAAATCGCTCGTGCTCTTGATGCTGCAGTGTTGGCAGCTGGCTCATTGCCTGTAACAGATGAAACTGCGATGAAAACTTTGGCGAAGCAGTATTTTGATGCCAATATTTCGGAAACAACTAAAAAAAATTATGATCCTCAGATTGTTATTGTGGTCGATAATGAAGAAGTAATAGCGACTTCCAGTGCTGACGTCCCCACAATTTTGATGAGACTAGCTGGCCATGATACGATGGAGGTGAATGAGAAATCTGTTGTTGGTCGGACTTTGGTGAATATTGAAGTTGCGCTTGTTCTTGATAATACTGGTTCAATGAGCGGCTCTAAGATGAGTTCATTGAAGACAGCGGCAAAAACTTTGGTTGATACCCTGTATGCAACGGATGGTAGTTCTGAGTATGTTGAGATAGCTCTTATACCTTTTACTGGAGCCGTTAATATTGGAACTGATAATAAATTTGCATCTTGGGTTGATTCCGAGAGTAAATCAGATGCTGGAAAAGAAGATTACGGACAGGGTATAACGTATCCATGGAAGCCTTCGTTAGATAACAAGACTGCATATGAAGTGCTTGATGAATACGATAGAAGTTGGCTAGGGTGTGTGCGTGCTCGTGTTGGTACTGGTGCAAAATCTGATGGGTCAACTGTTGATCTGGACTTATGGGATGTGCCACCTAGTGACAGTGATATAAACACTAAATGGGCCCCATATGTGAAGCCAATTCATACGCTTAGCGGTAGCCCTTCAAACAATAAAATTAAAAATGTTCTTAAATATAAAAGTACGTGTCCATCTGCTGAAATACTGCCTTTAACAAATCAGAAAGATACTGTTAAAAATCAAGTAGATAGCATGGTTGCCTCTGGTTATACGTCAGTTCCAATTGGGTTGATTTGGGGATGGCGTGTTTTATCGAGCGCGGAGCCATATACTGAAGGTGATGACGAAAATAATACAGAAAATAGAAAAGTAATTGTTCTGCTTACAGATGGTCAAAATCACCATGGCTATTACGATAATGCTATTTACTCAGCTTATGGAATGCCGAGTTATAATCATCTTGGTACGGGGTGGTTAGGTAATCAACTTGATGATAAGCTTGAGACGATTTGCACCAATGTTAAGTCTCAAGATATTTTAATTTATTCTATTACTTTCCAATTAAATGATAGCAACACACAGGAGCTTATGCGGGACTGTGCCACAAGAGAGGACATGTATTTTAACTCTCCAGATGGTTCTTCTTTGCAAGAAGCTTTTAATCAAATTGCAACTGGATTGCAAAAGCTAAGGTTGAAGCAGTAAACTTTTTTAAGTTGATTGAATTCAATAGAAAATTTAATAAAAAAAGGTGGGCAATATTTTAGCCCACCTTTTTTTTGAAAAAACGTATTTTTTTTATTTTGATTGCTTTAATGCGTTGTCGATTGATTGCAACTTTGCTTTAAAGTTTGTTGATAGTGACTTGATATGTTTTGGATCATCGCCCAATGTTGGTGTCGGCTGGCAATTTGGGGTGCATGTATAACTTAGGCGAGCATTTCCTCTTTGGATCCGAACGACATTACGACTATCATCATCAACATAAACCCACTTATTAAAAATTTTGTCGCCATCTTTATTTAAAAGAATGATGTTTGTTCGACCGTATGATTTGCCTGTGATGATGAAGGTCGAATTATTTTGGATTGTGATATCAGCAATCGCCGGGTTTCCTATTAAAGCATCAGAAATTTTATCTTCCAATTTAACCAATGTGATTTGATTAAGTGTGATCTTCATAAGTGTATTTGATGTGGAGTGTGTGATGATCTCTGGATCATTTTTATCTTCTGCTCTGACTTCACTAGAAAATGAGCCCGCTGCATTTAAAAATAGAGTTAGGAGTACGCAACTAAAAACTTGTTTTTTCATCGCGTATTTATGAACTGATAAATTACTAAACATCACACTATCACCTTTTGACTAAACCGATTTGGTGTTCATTAAACTCGTAAAAGGTGAATGATTTCCTTATTTTTGTTCGAAAAAGATATTTTTTGTGTTTTTTCAATATGTTTTTGTGTTTTTTTAGTTTTGTGAATCCATGTGTAAATTTATAAAGAAAATACACTTTGTTCTATTTTTGAAGTTTTGTTTTTTATCTGTAATAGATACTGATTTCTTGAGACATTTGGTTGCTAGTTTTTTCTTGCTTTAAACAGTATATAATTTATTGCGAATTAATTTTTTCGCATCCTTTCTTGTTTTTACTTATGGTTTACTTTGATTGTTTCGTTTTGACGCACGATTAAACTATGTGTTTATCAATAATATTATGTAAACATTTGATTTTTATGTATTTTTTCTATTATTTTTCTTTGAATTTACTGTTTCTTCATAGGTATTGGCTATATTTAAACCTGTTCAGAGGCACTGACCCTTATTAGATGGGCAGCGCTATTTATATATAAAAAATACTCAGGGAGTTACGTAATGAAAAATCTAATGGTACGTTTTATGAATGATGAATCTGGTGCAACAGCTATTGAATATGGTTTGATTGCTGCTGGTATTTCAGTTGTAATTATTACAGCTGTAAACTCAATCGGTGATAAAGTTGGTGCTGCGTTCGATACGATTGATGCAGAACTTAAAGTATCTAGCTAATATAAGCTAAGATTAGCGATATTTAAACACCCGCCTGTTAATCAGGCGGGTGTTTTTTTGTATTTTGTCTTTGTTTGTTTATTAGACATTAAGTCTTATTTGATACATTGAAAACACCAAAAACCAATGAGTAGGATTTGTAATGTTTTATGAGTTATGTGTATTGTTAATTTTTCCGTTTGCATTGATTTATGCAGGAATTTCCGATGCGATGTCCTTTACAATATCTAACAAGATTTCTTTGGGTTTGTTTGTCGGTTTTATTTTGCTTGTTCCTTTTTCTGGGCTGACATTAGCTGAAATAGGATCTCATGTTGTTGTTGGTTTTCTGATGCTTATTGTTGGCTTTATTCTTTTTGCCCGGGGTTATTTTGGTGGTGGTGATGCTAAGATTATTGCAGCTGCATCCTTATGGTTAGGACCTGAATATACGGGCATGTTTATTTTGTTTGCTGCTTTCTATGGTGGAATTCTTTCACTTATTATCTTAAAAATCTATAATACACCCTTGC